>Ga0114956_1000327_pt1 | contig 32805 bp, 5 predicted proteins | sample MaitaG_FD_87304 | JGI IMG/M metagenome (GOLD analysis project Ga0114956, IMG submission 87304) | Marine algal microbial communities from Maine, USA - Maine_Asex2 metaG | ecosystem: Host-associated > Algae > Red algae > Unclassified | place: Maine, USA | collected 2015-01-05 | reverse complement strand
TGCAGTAGCACCAGCAGCCAAGCTTCCTACACTCCAAGCAGATGTTCCTGCTGTATATGTTCCTGCTGTAGCAGCAGAACCGATATAAGCAACACCCGCTGGCAATTCGTCAAATACTTCGATACCTGTTGCATCAGCTGGACCTTGGTTGGTTACAGTTAATGTATAGGTAACTACGTCTCCGATAACAACATTTACTGCATCAGCAGATTTGCTCAATGATAAGTCAACGAAATCGTCACCAACTGTTACAGTTGAACCAGCTTCATCATCTTCTGACTGGTCACCATCATCATTGTTAGGTGTAGAGTCAATGTCGTTTTGATCAACTGCACTTACTTGTGCAACGTTCACAATTGAACCAGCTTCTTCAGCTGTTACAGTAATATCTAAAGTTGCAGTTGAACCAGCAGCCAAGCTTCCTACATTCCAGGTAGATGTTCCAGCACTGTATGTTCCTAAAGAAGAACCAGCACTTACGAAAGCAACACCAGAAGGTAATTGGTCAAATACTTCAACACCAGTCGCTGTAGCAGGACCTTGGTTGGTTACTGTTAATGTATAAGTGAAATCATCACCGATACTTAATACAACAGCATTTGATTGCTTAGTCAACGATAAGTCAACGAATGTTCCTTCTACAGAAACTTCAATGGTTGCACCATCTTCGTCATCTTCAGATTGATCTCCGTCGTCGTTATTAGCTCCAGAATCAATATCGTCTTGATCAACTGCACTTACTTGTGCAACGTTCTCAATTGAACCAGTTCCTGTTACTTCAACTTCAATTTCTAAAGTTGCAGTAGCACCTGCAGCCAAGCTTCCTACATTCCAAGCAGCAGTAGCTGTTGCGTAAGTACCTTGAGTAGCAGAAGATCCGATGTAAGCTAAACCAGCTGGTAATTCATCAAATACTTCAACTCCTGTTGCAGTAGCAGGTCCTTGATTCGTTACAGCTAATGTGTAGGTTACTACATCACCAACAGTAGCGATTACTGTACTTGCTTGCTTAGTTAACGATAAGTCAACAAATGTTGCACTTATAGCACTATCAACTGTTACAGCATCTTCATCATCTTCTGATTGAGTACCATCGTCGTTGTTAGGAGCAGAGTCAATATCTGTTTGATCAACTGCACTTACTTGTGCAATGTTTGTAATTGAACCAGTTCCTATTACCTCAACTGTAATATCCAAAGTTGCAGTTGAACCTACAGCCAAGTTTCCTACATTCCAAGCAGATGTTCCTGCTGTATATGTTCCTGCTGTAGCAGCAGAACCGATATAAGCAACACCAGCTGGTAATTCATCAAAGATTTCAACACCCGTTGCATCAGCTGGACCTTGGTTGGTTACAGACAATGTATAAGTGAATTCATCTCCAACAGTTACAGTTGTAGCATCTGCTAATTTGGTCAACGATAAGTCAACAAACGTAGCAGTTTCAGAACTTTCGACTGTTACACCAGCTTCATCATCCTCTGATTGATCGCCATCGTCATTGTTTGGAGTAGAGTCAATATCAACTTGGTCTACCTCAACAATTTGAGCAACGTTTTCAATTTCACCGACACCTGTTACCTCAACTGTAATGTCAAGAGTAGCAGTTGAACCTGCAGCAATTGCACCTAAATCCCAGTAAGATGTACCAGCACTGTAAGCTCCTTGAGATGCCGAAGCACTTATGAAACTAACACCAGCAGGTAATTGATCAAAGGCGCTAACACCTGTTGCATCGTCTGGACCTTGGTTGGTTACTGTTAACGTATACGTGAATTCATCACCCATAACCACTGTTAAATCGTCAGCAGTTTTGGTCAATGATAAGTCAACCGTTGGAGCTCCGATAGCAACCGTTACGCCTGCTTCATCATCCTCTGATTGATCACCGTCGTCGTTATTTGGAGTAGAATCAATATCTGTTTGATCTACAGCAGTTACTTGAGCAACGTTTTCAATACTTCCGTCGCCATTAGCAACTACAGTAATCGTCAATGTTTCAGTACCACCTACAGCAACAGAACTTACAGACCACAAACCAGTAGCAGGAACAAAAGAACCTGTACTTGTAGCAGCTCCGATGTAAGTTACACCCGTTGGCAATACATCTACGATTTCAACACCAGTTGCTTCAGCTGGACCTTGGTTGGTTAAAGTAATGACATAGTCAAACTCTTCCCCTATTTGACCAGAAACCAAACTTGCAGTTTTAGTTAATGATAAATCAACAAAGTTATCAGATACTTCTACTACAACAGAATCTTGATCATCCTCTGTAGGATCACCATTACCTGGAGTAGAATCAATATCATCTTGACCAGCAACACCAACTTCAGCCATATTTGTAATACTACCACCTTCGGTAGCGATTACAGTAATATCGATTGTAGCAGTACCACCTACAGCGATTGGAGTAGTAATATACCAGATACCGTTGAACTGGCTATAAATACCAGTACTAGGTGAAATCTGAACTACTTCTAATGATGCAGGTAAGATGTCAAATACTTGAACACCTGTAGCGGCTATAGGACCTTGGTTGGTCACTGCTACTGTGTAAGTGAATTCTTCACCAACAGAAACAGCTACTGCACTAGATGATTTGGTTAATTCCAAATCAGCCGTTTGTGGAGCAAACCCGAAATCAGCATCTACATAGTCTTCATCAACACCTAAAGTAACATTATCAGTACCAGCAGTTGTCAACTCAGTTCCATCAGGACCTGTTCCAACAGTTACAGTGTAAGAACCAGCAGGCAATTCATCAAAGATGTATTCACCGTCGTTATCAGTAGTCGTTGTTTGCGTAGTTCCATCTGGTAAAGTAAGCGTTACAACAACACCTGCAATACCATTTTCACCAGCATCTTGAATACCGTCACCGTTTTCATCTAAGAATACATAGTCTCCGATACTTCCTTCGCCAACTTCTACTGCTATTGTAGTAGCATCATCTTGATCATCTTCTGTAGGATCATTGTTGTTAGGATTAGAATCGATATCGACTTGGTCAGCCGCTTTAACTTCAGCAGAGTTGGTAATTTCACCAGCAGCAGTAACCAAAGCATTAATCTCTAAGATTTCTGTAGCACCTGGTGCAATTTCATTTATCATCCATAAGCCAGTTGCAGCGTTATATAAACCAGTTGTGGAACTAAATCCTACAAACTGAACACCAGCAGGCAATTGGTCATATACTTGAATACCCGTAGCAACACCAGGACCTTGATTGGTCGTAGTCACTGTATAAGTGATGATGTCTCCTACCATTGCATTGTCAGCATTTACCTCTTTGTCAACAGATAAGTCAATCAAATCTGCATTGAAACCGAAGTCCGCAGTTAAATTGTCCTCACCATCACTAAGTGCGATATTATATGTACCAGTAGTTGTCAAAGATGCTCCATCAGGACCACTTCCAACATTTACTGTATAGTTACCAGCAGGTAACTCATCAAATAAGTAGTAACCGTCGGCATCTGTCGTTGTAATAGTCGCATTTCCGTTTCCGTCAATCAACTCAACAACCACATTAGAGATACCTTGCTCAGATGGATCTTGAATACCATTTCCATTCGTATCGAACCATACATAGTCCCCGATGCTTCCCAACAAATCAACTGGCGTAAAGCCAAAGTCTGCAGTATCAACATCATCACCATCAATATTGATAGTGAAAGAACCTGTTGTAGTTAATACGGTACTGTTTGGTCCTTCACCAACTTCAACTGTGTACATACCAGGAGCCAAATCAGGGAAAGTATAGAAACCATCGTCGTTGGTAACAACAGCCGTTTTTGAACCATCAGGATTAGTCAAAGTAATTTCTACACCAGGAATACCAGGCTCACCTGGATCTTGGATACCATTGTTGTTTTCATCTAAGAAAACAATGTCACCAATACTGCCTAAACCACCAACAGTAGTTGTAGCATCATCTTGATCGTCTTCAGACGGCTCATTGTTATTTGGCGTAGAATCGATGTCTAATTGATCTGCTGATAAAATTTCAGCAGAGTTCGTAATGTCACCCGCTTCAGTTATTAAAGCAGCGATTTCAAGCGTAGCAGTTTGACCTGCAGCAAAATCGTTTAACATCCAGATACTTGTACCAGAACTATAAAGACCAGTAGAAGATGTGAATCCTACAAACTGTAATCCAGCAGGTAGTTGATCAAATACTTGAACACCCGTTGCATCACCAGGACCTTGGTTTTCAACTGTAATTGTATAAGTGATTACATCACCTATAACAGCATTGGCAGCATCTACTTCTTTAGTCAATGATAAATCAATAAGATCACCTGTGAAACCAAAGTCAGCATCGATATAGTTTTCACCTTCACCAAGGTTTACATTATCAGAACCAGCAGTAGATAAAGTTGTACCATTTGGTCCATCTCCTACAGTTACAGTATAAGCACCTTCTGGCAACATATCAAATAAGTATGTACCATCATTGTCTGTAATAGTCATTGCGGTTGTACCATCAGGGAATGTCAATGTAACAGTTACACCAGAAATACCAGTATCACCAGCATCTTGTGTACCATCACCATCCTCATCAAAGAATACAGTATCACCAATAGAACCCAATAATGGGCTATAGAAGCCAAAGTCAGCATCAATGTAATCTTCACCTTCTCCAAGGCTTACATTATCTGTACCAGCAGTTGTAAGGTTGGTACCTTCTGGTCCATCACCTACAGTTACTGTATAAGTACCTTCTTCTAAACCATCAAATAAGTATAGACCATCAGCGTCAGTAGTTGTCGTTGCAGTTGAACCATCAGGTAACGTCAAGGTAACAACTACCCCTTCGATTCCTTGCTCACCAGCATCTTGAACACCATCGTTGTTAGCATCAAACCATACGAAATCTCCGATAGAACCCAACTCCTCTACTTCTATAGTAGATTCAGCTTGATCATCTTCAGATGGATCATTGTTGTTAGGAGTAGAATCGATGTCTGTTTGATCTACAGCAGTTACTTGAGCAACATTTGTAGCAGAACCACCTTCTTCCAAAGTAACAGTAATCTCTAAAGTTTCAGTTGAACCAGCAGCAATTGAACCTACTGTCCAAATTCCTGTAGAAGATACATATGCTCCAGTTGTTTGAGTTGCACTAATAAATGCAGCACCTACTGGCATTACATCTGCTACTTCAACACCTGTTGCGTCATTAGGACCTTCGTTGGTCAACTCGATAGTATAAGTTACTTCCCCACCTTCAGAGATCGTTGTAGCATCTGCTACTTTCGTCAATTCTAAATCAACTAAGATTTCTTGAACGGTAACATCAACCTGATCTTGATCATCTTCAGATGGATCATTGTTGTTTGGATTAGAATCAATATCTGGTTGATCAGCAGCAATTACTTGCGCAACGTTTGTAGCGTTACCAGCATCTGTCAATACAACTGTAATTTCTAACGTTTCAGTTGCACCAGCAGCGATTGCGCTTACTGTCCAAATTCCTGTAGCTGATACATATCCACCAGTACTAGCAGTTGAACTTAAAACTTCAGCACCTGAAGGCATAACATCTGCTACTTCAACACCTGTTGCATCACCAGGACCTTGATTGGTCAATGTGATTGTATAAGTTACCTCATCACCTTCTTGAACAGAAGTAGCATCAGCCACTTTTGTCAAATCAAGATCGATTGTTTCAGTAGCGAAACCGAAGTCAGCATCTACATAATCCTCACCAGTAGCCAATGTAACATCATCAGTACCAGCAGTAGTTAAAGTTGAACCATCAGGTCCAGCTCCTACAGTAACTGTGTAGTTACCAGCTTCTAAATCTTCGAATAAGTACAATCCGTTTGCGTCAGTGGTCGTAGTTTCAGTTGAACCATCAGGCAATGTCAATGTAACTGTTACACCAACGATACCTTGTTCAGATGGATCTTGAACACCATCGCTGTTTGTATCAAACCATACATAGTCTCCAATAGAGCCAAGGTCTTCAACCAATACTTCAGCATTGTCTTCATCGTCTTCAGACTGATCTCCATCATCATTGTTTGGAGCAGAGTCAATATCTGGTTGATCAACACCAACAACTTGAGCAACATTTACTGTATTGCCCCCTTCAAAGAAGACAACTGTAATATCCATAGTGTAAGTAACACCAGCAGCAACAGTACCAACATTCCAGATACCAGTACCTGGGCTGTAGTTACCAATTGTTGTAGTAAAACCTTCTAAAGAAGCACCTGAAGGCAATATGTCTGCTACTTCAACACCTGTTGCAGTAGAAGGACCTTCATTTGTTAACTCAATAGTATATGTTACTTCTTCACCAATATTGATTGTAGTAGCATCAGCAACTTTAGATAAACTAAGGTCAACCAACATACCACCAACTACAGCACTGTCTTCATCATCCTCAGACTGGTCGCCATCATCATTACCTGGAGTAGAATCCAAGTCAGGTTGATCAGCAGCCATTACTTGCGTAACATTTGTGTAAGGACCAACACCATCTACCGTAGTAGTCAATGTTAACGTTCTAGTTTGACCAACAGCCAAGCTACCTACATTCCAAATGCTTCCATCAAAGATACCAGCAGTAACAGAAGAACCTGTAACTGTAACACCTACAGGAATTGCATCACCTACCATAACACCAGTCGCATTGTTAGGACCTTGGTTTTCGATGACAACTGTCCAAGTAACTTCGTCTCCGACATTTACTTCAGTTTCACTAACCTCTTTGGTTAATTCTAAGTCAATTTGTTGACCATTGATGAATACACAATCGTGGTCATCTTCAAAGTCAATACTATTATTAGGAGTAGAATCTACATCTTCCTGATCAGCAGCAAGAACCTCAGCACAATTGATAACAATACCAGCATCGGTTACTTCCATTTGAACATCCATAGATACACACTCACCAGCTGGTACCGTACCAACTTCCCACTCTCCTACTTCAGGATCGTAAGCATTGATGTGACCAACACAAATACAATTATCGGGAACCTGCTCACCAACCACAACACCTGTTGCGTCGAATTCGCCATCGTTACATACTTCAATAGTATAAGTAACAATATCTCCTACATTAGCTTCAGTAACATCTACTGTTTTATTAACAGAAAGGTCAATTGATTCTGGAGTAAATCCAAAGTCAGCATCTCTGTAATCTTCACCAGCACCTAAAGTAACATCATCTGTATCAGGCGTAGTGATTACTGTACCATCAGGACCAGCACCAACAGTAACTGTGTAGTCACCAGGAGCCAAGCCTTCGAATAAGTATAAACCACTTGCATCTGTAACAGTTGTTTGAGTAGAACCATCAGGCAAGGTCAAAGTAACCGTAACACCTGGAATACCAGCTTCACTAGGGTCTTGAACACCATCACCATTTGTATCTAACCAAACGAAGTCACCAATAGAACCTAAAGCAATGTAACCAGCGTCGATTGTTAAATCATCTTCACCAGCATCCAATGTAACAACAGCAGATTGACCAGTTGCTTCATCAGCATTACTGTCTGTGTCATTTTGGTCGTCACCACCACCTAAAGCAGTCGTTTCAAATCCACTAGGTGTAACAAACTCAACGATGTAATCGCCAGGAGCTAAGTCATCAAACAAGTAGAATCCAGCACCATCAGTAGTCGTTGCTTCTAAGAAATTACCAGCAGCATCCAACAAATTAACTACTACACCAGGAATACCTGCTTCAGTAGGTTGTTGTAAACCATCAGCATTTTCATCAAAGAATACATAGTTACCTAAAGAAGCATTATCGAATCCGAAATCAGCATCTTCATAGTTTTCACCAGCACTTAAGCTAACGTTATCGGTACCAGCAGTTGTCAAGCCTGTGTTATCAGGACCGTCACCAACTGTTACTACATAGTCACCAGCAGGAAGTTCATCAAAGATGTAGAAACCATTTTGGTCAGTTGTTGTTGTTTGAGTCGTTCCATCAGGAAGCGTCAAAGTAACAATCACGCCACCAATACCAGGCTCACTAGGATCTTGAACACCATCTGCATTGTCGTCAAACCATACAAAGTCTCCAATAGAACCCAACAAAGTGAAACCAGCATCAATGGTTTCATCAAACTCACCAACATTTAAGTCGATAACATCTGTCAAACCAGTAGTTACATCTGCATCACTGTCATCAGCACCACCATCACTAGCGTTACCAGACTGAATAGTAGATTCGTAACCAGCAGGCGTTTCAAACTCAACAACATAATCCAAAGCAGGATCTAAGTTTGTGAATTCGTAGTAACCTGTTGCGTCAGTAGCAGTAGTTGCTAAAATAGCACCTGGGTTAGCAGCGTCATATAAATTAACGACTACCCCTTCGATTCCAGTTTCACCAGCATCTTGGGTACCATCTGCATCTTCATCGAAGAATACATAGTCACCTAAACCTGAATCATCGAATCCGAAGTCAGCATCAACATAATCTTCACCTTCAGCTAAAGATACATTGTCTGTATCAGCAGTAGTTAAAGCAAAGTTTTCAGGACCGTCACCAACAGTTACTACATAGTCACCAGCAGGAAGATCATCAAATAAGTAGAATCCTTCTCCGTCAGTTACGGTCATAGCAGTTGTACCATCAGGGAATGTCAAAGTAACAGTAACACCAGGAATACCAGCTTCACCACCATCTTGAACACCGTCAGTGTCCTCATCGAACCAAACGAAGTCTCCGATAGAACCTAATTGCTCGATATAAACAGGAGCAGCGTCCTCATCATCTTCAGATTGGTCGCCATCATCATTACCAGGAACAGAATCGATATCTGGTTGGTCAGCAGCTACTACTTGAGCAACATTGATTACCTCACCACATGCTTCGATTGCTTCAACAGTTATTGTTAAATCAGCAGATTGACCAACAGTCAATGTACCAATAGTCCAAACACTTCCACTATAGTATCCTTGTTCAGCTTGCGCATCGATAAATGCCAAACAAGCTGGAATTTGATCTAATACTTCAATACCTGTACCAACAGAAGGACCTTCGTTGACAATTGTCAAGGTATATTCGAATTGGTCACCCACTTGAATATTCTCCGTAACATTAACAGCTTTAGTCAATTCAAGGTCAATAACCTCAGCAGAAACCGTATCACTGTCTTCATCATCTTCAGACTGATCACCATCATCGTTACCAGGAGCAGAATCAACATCCGCCTCGTTTTGAGCAGAAACTTCAGCAATATTGGTATATGGACCAACACCGTCAACAGTTGTTTCGATGGTCAATGTACGAGTAACCCCTACAGGTAACGTACCTACGGTCCAAGTAGAACCAGTAAATGTACCAACAGAAGGCATAACAGAAGTTGCAGTTAAGCCAGTAGGCAATGCATCCTCAACAGTAACACCCGTTGCAACAGAAGGACCAAGGTTAATCACCTCAATAGTCCAAGTTACTACATCACCAACATTTACAATGTTTTCGCTAACTGTTTTAGTCAACTCAACATCAACAAGTGGCTCAATAATGATAGGCGCATTGTCCTCATCATCTTCAGACTGATCACCGTCGTCGTTGTTAGGAGTAGAATCAATATCTGGCTGATCAACTTCGCTAATTTGAGCAACGTTGATAATTTCACCACATTCGTCAATTGCTTCAACAGTAATGTCTAAGGTCACCGTTTGTCCGACTGGTAAATCACCAATCATCCAGTCTCCAGAACCACTACTATAAACACCATCGTTGGTCATAGCAGAAATGAATACGATACAACCAGGAAGATCGTCAGCCAATACAACACCTGTTGCATCAGAAGGTCCTTCGTTGGTTACTGTAATAGTATATGTAAATTGTTCGCCAATGAATACAACATCGTCGTTAACAACTTTAATTACCGATAAATCTACCAACTCAGCAGAAACAGTTTCACTGTCCTCATCATCTTCAGATTGGTCGCCATCATCATTACCAGGAGCAGAATCAATATCTGTTTGGTCGTGTGTAGCAACTTCAGCAATATTGGTATATGGACCAACACCATCAACAGTTGTAACGACTGTCAACGTACGTGGAACACCAACAGGTAAAGTACCAATTGTCCAAGTAGAACCAGTAAATGTACCAGCAGAAGGAGTTACAGAAACTGCGGTTAAACCAGCAGGCAATGCATCTTCTACAGTAACACTAGTCGCAACAGAAGGACCTAAGTTTTCAACTTCGATGATCCAAGTAACTTCGTCACCTACATTTACAAGGTTTTCACTAACTGTTTTAGTCAATTCAATATCAACCAAACCTTCCGTGATAACAGGAACACTGTCCTCATCATCTTCAGATTGGTCTCCATCGTCGTTACCAGGTGTAGAATCGATGTCTGGTTGATCAGCAGCACTTACTTGCGCTACATTGATGACCTCACCACATTCCTCGATTACCTCAACTGTAATATCTAAAGTAGCAGAACCACCATTAGCCAAATCGCCAACAGTCCAAGTACCGTCTAATTCGTTGTAGAATCCAACAGAAGCTACATCAGAAACATATACCAAACAAGCAGGTAAGTTGTCCAATACAGCAATACCCGTTCCATCAGATGGACCTTCGTTTACTAAAGTAACAGTATAAACAAACTGATCACCCACCAATACATTGGTAGCCTCTGTTGTTTTGGTCAACTCTAAGTCAATTAATTCAGCTCTAACTACCGCATTGTCTTCATCATCTTCAGACTGGTCGCCATCGTCGTTACCAGGAGTAGAGTCAATATCTGTTTGGTCATGTGCCGTTACTTCTGCAACGTTTACATAAGGACCAACACCGTCAACAGTCGTTACAACAACTAAGTCGTAAGAAGCACCAACAGGTACTGTACCGATTGACCAAGTAGTTCCAGCAACTGTTCCTACTTGAGGGTTAGCAGATATTAGCGTAACACCAGCAGGTAATACATCACTTACTACAACATTTGTAGCAGTAGAAGGACCTTGGTTTTCTAAGGTAATTGTCCAAGAAACTTCGTCTCCAACATTTACAACAGAATCACTAACCACTTTGGTTAATTCAACATCAATTTCAACACCACCGATATTAACCTCATCTTGGTCATCTTCCGTATCATTGTCATTGTCTGGCTCAGAATCTACATCTGGTTGATCAGCAGCAGTAACCTCAGCTACGTTTGTAATCATTTCACCAAACTCGATTAAAGTAACCTCAATATCTAAAGTAGTACAAGCATCATTGGCTAAAGCACCAACAGTCCAAACACCAGTTGTTTCATCATAATCACCAGAAGCACTAACAAAAGCAACTTCAGCAGGTAAGTTATCAGTAACAGCAACACCTGTTGCATCAGAAGGACCTTCGTTACATACTTCGATAGTATAAGTGAAGTTGTCACCTACATTTACATCTGTAGCATCAGAAGTCTTCGTTAACTCTAAGTCAATTTGCTCACCAACGATAGGCGCATTGTCTTCATCATCTTCAGACTGGTCACCATCGTCGTTGTTAGGAGTAGAATCGATGTCTGGTTGATCAGCAGCAGAAACTTGTGCTACATTTAAGATGTCACCAGAAGCGATTACTTCAGCCGTAATGGTCAATGTTTCGGTACCACCAACAGCTAAGTCACCAATAACCCAAGTAGAGTTTGCATCGGTATAAGCACCATTAGAAGCAGAAGAGCTAATGTAAGCCAACTGACCTGGTAACTGATCCAATACTTCAACACCTGTTGCATCAGAAGGACCTTGGTTTGTTAAAACAATAGTGTAATTAACAACGTCTCCAACGTTTACAGAAGTAACATCAACTGTTTTGGTTAAATCTAAATCGATTAACTCACCAGAAACTGTTTCACTGTCTTCATCATCTTCAGATTGATCTCCATCGTCATTACCAGGAGTAGAATCGATATCATTTTGATCGTGCGTTACTACTTCAGCAATGTTTGTATAAGGACCCACACCATCAACCGTTGTAACGATTGTCAACGTACGAGGTACATCAACGGGCAAAGTACCGATTGTCCAAGTAGAACCAGCAAAAGTACCAGCACTAGGATTAGCAGATACTAAAGTTAAACCAGCAGGAAGTGCATCTTCAACAGTAACATTTGTAGCTACAGAAGGACCTAAGTTTTCAACTTCGATTACCCAAGTAACTTCGTCACCTACATTTACGATGTTTTCGCTTACTGTTTTAGTCAACTCAACATCAACCAAACCTTCAGTAGAGATAGGCGCACTGTCCTCATCATCTTCAGACTGGTCACCATCATCGTTGTTAGGTGTAGAATCGATGTCTGGTTGATCAGCAGCAGAAACTTGAACAATATTGATTACGTCACCACATTCTTCAATTACCTCAACAGTAATTGTTAAAGTAGCAGCAGCACCATTTGCCAAGTCGCCAACAGTCCAAATACCCGTTACATCGTTATAAGCACCAGCAGAAGCTACATCAGAAACATATACCAAACAAGGAGGCAAGTTATCTAAAGCTTCAACACCTGTTGCATCAGAAGGACCTTCATTGACTAACTCAATAGTATAGTTAAATTGATCTCCAACAGTAACAGTTGTTGCATCTGTGGTTTTTGTAATTTCTAAGTCGATTAATTCACCAGAAACCATAGCGCTGTCCTCATCATCTTGAGATTGGTCGCCATCATCATTACCTGGTTCAGAATCGATGTCACTTTGATCGTGTGTTGCAACTTCAGCAACATTTACATAAGGACCAACACCATCAACCGTTGTAACTACTTCTAAGAAGTAAGAAGCTCCAACAGGAATTGTACCGATGGTCCAAGTAGAACCAGCAAAAGAACCAACTTGTGGGTTTGCAGAAACAAAAGTTACACCAGTAGGTAAAGCATCTTCAACTGTTACGTTGGTAGCAGTAGAAGGACCTTGGTTGTCAACAACAATTGTCCAAGTAACTTCATCACCTACATTTACGATAGATTCGCTAACAGACTTCGTTAACTCAACATCAATCTCAACACCACCAATGACTACATCGTCTTGGTCGTCTTCAGTATCGTTGTCGTTGTCTGGCTCAGAATCAACATCAGGTTGATCAGCAGCAGTAACTTCAGCACTGTTTACAATCATACCATCAAATTCAATCAAAGTAACCTCAATATCGATGCTTATAGAACCACCAGCAACTAAGTCACCTACAGTCCATTCACCAGAAATTGGATCGTATGCAGCACCAGGAGCAGCAACAAATACTACTTCAGCAGGAAGGTTGTCTGTTACGACAATACCTGTACCATTAGAAGGACCTTTGTTTTCTAATGTAATGGTATAAGTGAAGTTATCACCTACATTTACATCCGTAGCATCAGAAGTTTTAGTTAATTCTAAATCAATTTGCTCACTCATTAATGGCGCATTGTCCTCATCGTCTTCAGACTGGTCACCATCGTCATTGTTAGGATCAGAATCGATGTCTGGTTGATCAGCACCACTCACTTGAGCAATATTGATAATGTCACCAGCTTCGATTACTTCAGCCATCAACGTTAATGTTTCAGAAGCTCCAACAGGAACATCTCCAACAGTCCAAGTAAATGTACCAGCATTGTAAGCACCCTGCGTAGCAGAAGAGTTTACATAAATCAACTGGCCAGGTAATTGGTCTAAGATTTCAACACTTGTCGCATCAGAAGGACCTTGGTTTGTTACAACGATTGTGTAAGAAACAACATCACCAACATTAACAACTGTAGCATCCACTTCTTTGGTTAAACTAAGATCAATCAACTCAGCTCTCACTTGAGCATTGTCTTCATCATCTTGAGATTGATCGCCATCGTCGTTTCCTGGCTCAGAATCAATATCGTTTTGAACGTGTGTAGCCACTTCAGCAACGTTTACATAAGGACCAACACCGTCAACCGTTGTTACAACGATTAAGTCGTAAGAAGCACCAACAGGTACTGTACCAATTGTCCAAGTTGTTCCAGCAAAAGTACCCACTTGTGGGTTTGCAGAAACAAATGTTACACCCGTAGGTAAAGCATCTTCAACTGTTACACTGGTAGCAGTAGAAGGACCTTGGTTTTCAACCGTGATTGTCCAAGAAACTTCGTCACCAACATTTACAACCGAATCAGAAACCGTTTTAGTCAATTCAATATCAATTTCAACACCACCGATGTTTACTTGATCTTGGTCGTCTTCAGTATCGTCATCATTGTCTGGCTCAGAATCAACATCAGGTTGATCAGCAGCAGATACTTCAGCAACGTTAACAATCATTTCATCAAATTCTAATAAAGTAACTTCAATATCTAAAGTTGCACAAGCACCATTGGCTAAAGCACCAACAGTCCATTCACCAGTAGCATCGTCATAAGCACCAGAAGCACTTACAAACGCCACCTCAACAGGTAAATTATCTGTAACTACCACACCCGTTGCATCAGAAGGACCTTCGTTACAAACTTCGATAGTATAAGTAAAGCTGTCACCAACATTTACATCAACAGCATCAGAAGTTTTAGTTAATTCTAAATCTATTTGATCACCAGAAACATCTACACCATCTTCATCATCTTCAGACTGGTCTCCGTCGTCGTTTCCTGGAGTAGAATCGATATCAGGTTGATCCGCAGCACTGATTTGAGCGTTGTTTCTAAATGTACCAGACTCAACTACTTCAACAGTAATTTCTAAAGTTTCAGTACCTCCAACTGGAATTTCACCAATTGTCCAGTAACCAGAACCAGAAGAGTAAGTACCAACAGTAGCTGCATCAGAAACATAAACAACGTTTCCAGGCAATTCGTCAAACAACTCAACACCTGTCGCATCAGAAGGACCTTGGTTTGTTACCACAATAGAGTAAGTAAATTGATCACCTACATTTACGATTGTAGCATCAGCTGTTTTAGCAACATCCAAGTCAATTAATTCACCAGAAACAATGTCACCATCTTCATCATCTTCAGATTGGTCACCATCGTCGTTTCCTGGCTCAGAGTCAATATCATTTTGGTCGTGCGTAGCAACTTCAGCAATGTTCTCATATGGACCAACACCATCAAGTGTTGTAACCAATGTTAAGAAACGAGTAACACCCACTTCTAAAGTACCGATGGTCCAAGTAGAACCAGCATAAGCACCTGTAGTAGCAGAAGAAGAAACCAATGTTAAGCCAGCAGGAATAGCATCCGTTACTGTTACATTTGTAGCAACAGAAGGACCTTGGTTAACCACCTCGATGGTCCAAGTTACTTCATCACCAACATTTGCAATGTTTTGATCAACTGTTTTGATTAATTCAACATCAACCAAACCTTCAGTGATAACAGGCGCATTGTCCTCATCATCTTCAGATTGGTCACCATCATCATTATTAGGATTAGAATCGATGTCTGGTTGATCAGCAGTAAGAACTTGAGCAACATTGATTACCTCACCACACTCTTCGATTACCTCAACGGTAATGTCTAAAGTAGCCGTAGCACCATTTGCCAAATCACCTACCAACCATTCGCCAGTAACATCATTGTAAGCTCCAGTAGAAGCTACATCAGAAACGTATACGATACAAGGAGGCAAGTTGTCTAAGACAGAAACACCTGTTGCATCAGAAGGACCTTGGTTTGTAAGAGTCAATGTATATGTGTATTGGTCATTAACCTGAACAACTGTTGCATCTACATCTTTAACCAATTCAAGGTCAATTACTTCAGCTCTAACCTGAGCACTGTCCTCATCATCTTGCGACTGGTCACCATCGTCGTTACCAGGCTCAGAATCAATATCACTTTGATCATGTGTAGCCACTTCAGCAACGTTTACATAAGGACCAACACCATCGACTGTTGTTACAATAACTAAGTCGTAAGAAGCACCAACAGGAATCGTACCGATTGTCCAAGTTGTTCCAGCAAAAGAACCCACTTGTGCATTAGCAGAAACAAAAGTTATACCTGTAGGTAAAGCATCTTCAACAGTTACACTAGTAGCAGTAGAAGGACCTTGGTTTTCAACCGTAATGGTCCAAGCCACTTCATCTCCAACATTTACAACAGAATCAGAAACTGTTTTAGATAATTCAACATCAATTTCAACACCACCGATAACCACTTTATCGTCGTCATCTTCCGTATCAATAGTACCTACATTACCAGGCTCAGAATCGACATCAGGTTGGTCAGCAGCAGAAACCTCAGCTACGTTACAAACACTTTCATCAAATTCTAACAAAGTAACTTCGATATCTAAAGTAGTACAAGCACCATTTGCAAGAGAACCGATATTCCAGTTACCTGTAACCTCATCATATGTACCAGAAGCACTAACAAAAGCTACTTGTGGAGGTAATTGATCATTTACAATAACACCTGTCGCATCAGAAGGACCATCGTTACAAACTTCGATTGTATAAGTAAAGTTTTCACCCACTTGTACATCCATATCACTAGCAACTTTGGTTAATCTCAAATCAATTTGCTCACTTGAGATAGGCGCATTGTCCTCATCATCTTCAGACTGATCACCATCATCGTTGTTAGGATCAGAATCGATGTCTGGTTGATCGGCACCACTCACTTGAGCAATGTTTAAGATGTCACCAGCTTCGATTACCTCAGCCATTAACGTTAAAGTTTCAGTAGCACCATTTGCCAAAGGACCAATTTCCCAAGTAAACGTACCAGCATTGTAAGCACCTGTTGTAGCAGAAGAGTTTACATAAACCAATTGACCAGGCAACTGATCTAATACAGTAACACCTGTTGCATCAGAAGGACCTTCATTAGAAATTTCAATTGTATAAGTAACAATGTCACCTACATTAACCACTGTTGCATCAACTGTTTTAACCAATTCTAAATCGATTAATTGAGCAGAAACAATATCGCTGTCTTCATCATCTTCAGATTGGTCACCATCGTCGTTGTCTGGCTCAGAATCAATATCATTTTGGTCGTGTCTTGCTACTTCAGCAATATTGGTATAAGGCCCAACACCATCAACAGTTGTAATAAGCGTTAATGTACGAGTTACGCCAACAGGTAAAGTTCCGATGTCCCAAGTAGAACCAGTATAAGAACCACCTGAAGCAGAAACAGAAGAAGAAACCAATGTCAAACCAGCAGGAATTACATCCTCAACTGTTACATTGGTACCAACAGAAGGACCTAAATTGATTACATCAATCGTCCAAGTTACTTCATCACCAACATTTACAAAGTTTTCACTAACAGATTTGTTTAATTCAATATCAATCAAACCTTCCACACCAACTGGTGCATTGTCTTCATCATCTTCAGACTGGTCACCATCGTCGTTTCCAGGAGTAGAATCGATGTCTGGTTGATCCGCTTCGCTTACTTGAGCGATGTTGATAATAGGATCAGCTTCAGTAACCGCTTCAACAAGAATGTCAATCGTAACTGTAGCACCTACAGGCAAATCGCCAATAAACCAATCACCCGTTGTTCCATTATAGAAACCTTGAGAAGCATCAGAGTCTACATAAGCCAATTGCGCAGGAATTTCATCAAATACGACAATACCCGTTCCATCAGAAGGACCTTGGTTCACTACAGAAAGCGTATAAGTGAATTGATCACCAACCGTTACGATTGTAGCATCAACTACTTTTGTCAACTCAAGGTCAATTTGCTTACCTTCAAGTGTTACTTCATCATAATCATCTTCAGAAGCATCTCCGTTACCAGGCGTAGAATCAGTATCAGGTGTACCAGAAGCAGAAACTTCGGCAGTGTTTGTACAACCACCAGCTGCATTTAATACTGCAATAACCACCAACTGTTCTTTTTCACCAGGCGCCAATTCAGCCAAAGACCAATCGCCACCAGCGTATGTACCATTTGTTGGATTTGCACTAACAAAAGTCAAACAAGCAGGAAGATTATCAGTCACTACAATATCTGTAGCTTCAATAGAACCATTGTTTTCAACTTCTAAAAGGTAAGTAACTTCGTCACCTACATTTACACAATCCTCATCAGCATTAACCAAAGATTTGCTCAATTCTAAATCAGCTTTAACACCGTTTACAACAGCTTTGTCTTGATCATCTTCTGTATCGTTGTCATTTTCAAAATCAGGCTCATCATCAGGAGTAGAATCTACATCAGGTTGATTTGCATTAGCTACTTCAGCAGCATTACAAATTTCACCTTCTTGAGTGATGGTAGCCGTAATGGTTAATGTTTCATTGTCATTTACACCTAAGAAACCGATATTCCAAATACCATTTCCAGAGTTATAACTACCTCTTGTTGTAGTATGAGAAACATACTGTAAACCAGGAGGTAAGCGATCAATTATACGTACACCAGTTGCATCACCAGGACCGAAGTTGTCTGTTCTGATTGTAAAAGTTACGTTTTCACCCACAAAAGCTTGAGGATTGTCCACTATTTTATCAACCTCTAAATCAATTTCACAACCAAAAATAGATACTTGGTCTTGATCGTCTTCAGAAGAAAGATTGTTATTAGGATCAGAATCCACATCAGGTTGATCTACACCAATTACTTCTGCTTTATTGATAATTTCTTCTGGACACAATACTTCTGCTCTAATATCCAAAGCGATGGTATCACCAACTGCTAAAGAATCAATAGACCAGATACCTGTATTGGCATCATATTGACCAGCTTGAGTAGCAGGACCAGTAGGATCAGGAGTATTAGGACCTTCAAAAGTATTATCAGAAAGATATTGCAAACAACCAGGAAGGTCGTCTAAAAGATTAATACTACTAGCAGCCGAAGGACCGTCGTTCCATAATAAAATACGGTAACACACCTCATCACCTACATTGTATTTGTCACCAGGACAAACACAAAGGTTGTCTTCTAAAGGCTGTAATTGCGTATAATCACCAACCAAAACGTATAATACTCCTTGATCAGGACTAGGCGTTACACCATTATTAGTAGCAACTGAATAGGTAATTTCAACCAAACCTTCAAAATCAAGTGCTGGTTCAAAAACGATGTTTTGACCACTTGTAGTAGCAGAACCACTAGAAGTACTCACTATTGATAATGTACTTGCTACCTCATTTTTATCATTCGCTAAAACATTGAAGTTATAAGAAGGTTGAGCAGGCGTTACATCTACTGTTTCCTGTCCAATTACATTTCCATCGGCATCCAAAACATCTTGTTGTATTGTTCGTGTTTCATAAACAGAAATATCTTGTCTGTTGTCTAATACACAGAAAACCTCAGGATTGTCTTCTCCTTCAATTTGAACTCTAGCAGGAACCGTTACACCACCTACAATGTAGGTAAATGAATCATCAACTCCTTGTTCATAACCGAAGTTAGGACAGTAACGAATTCTACCATTTGACAAAGGCGTTACTTCACCAAATTGAGGTTGCGTACCGATTGTTACCGCACCATTAGGCGCATTGATGTCATCGCTAGAACCAGGAAGTGTAACACAACCAATTTTAACAAATTTCTCAATTTCCAAATCAACTTGTTGCGCACTCGTACTAGCGTCATCAGTATCATTGTCTGGATTAGGATCGTCTTCGTTACCAGAGATAACGACTGTATTTACTAGAGGCTCATCAGCTACATCAACAGTTGTAATAAAAGTCAAAGTAACAGAAAGACCAGCAGGTAAATCACCAATTACCCAAGTAGCACCATCAAAAGTACCTACTTGAGGAGAAGCACTCACAAAAGTAACACCAGCAGGAAGCGCATCAGCTACTTCAACACCAGTTGCATCATTAGGACCTAAGTTGGTCGCAACAACAGTCCAAGTCACTTCGTCACCTAAACCTACTTCTTCAGCATCAACAGTCTTAGACACCGCTAAGTCAGCAGAACAAGGCGTTAAGTTTACAGATAATTCAGCAGAAGTACCTTCACATCCATCAGCAGTTGTTTCCACAACATAATACATGCTCATTCCTTCAGCAGTAACTGTAAAAGACGTTCCAGTAGCACCAGCAATAGCAGTTCCACCTGGCGCCATACCTTCATACCATTGGAAAGTAGAACCAGGTTGCGTAAACAACGCTTGAAGTACAATCGCACCAGGCTCACAATTAGGAGCTTCTGATGTTGTAGCCGGTAAAACAGTAGGAGCAGGGTTATCACCATTGGCAATTTCTACACTAACAGAAGCAGAACAACCATTGGCATCTGTTGCAGTTACTGTATAAAAACCAGCAGCTACATTAGAGATAGAAGCACTGGTAGAACCATTAGACCAAGAATAGCTAATAGGAGCTGTTCCACCTTGCACACTAGCCATAGCAGAACCATCGGTACCGCCATCACAAGAGGCATCTTCTTTAGCAGCAATAACCACATCTAAATTATCCGTTGGTGCATTTACAGAAACAACAGATTGAGCAGTACAATCGTCTGCATCTGTAACAGTTACTGTATAAGTACCAGCAGAAATATTGTTAAAGTTACCAGTAGTATTTGAGGTACCATCATTTAATTCGTAAGTAACTGTTCCATTACCGTTACTAGCAGTAGCAGAAATAGATCCACCGTTTCCAGCACAATCAGCATCCGAAGAAGTTGCATTTACAGTCAACTCACAAGGAATATCCGTTACAGTAATTTGACCAGAACACATACAAGGAACACCATCGGCATCATTGATGGTATAAGTAAAAGTAATTGTACCAGAATAGTCAGCAGGAGGTGTAAAGGTTACATTAGAACCTGTTTGTAAGAAGTTGCCACCTGGATTGATGTTAGAGAACTGAGCAGAAGCATAATTGATATTGCCATCTGGATCAGACACATAGCTTGCTAAATCAAAAGAAACATTCTCCCCTTCTGTAGTAGAAAGTAAAATAGTAGAACAAGAACAAGCTTGATTACAATCAGTATCTTGGTTGATTGAGAAAACAGCACTGTCCATACAACCTTCAGAATCTGTTGCATCTACGGTATAGTTACCAGCAGCCAAATTACTAAAGTTACCATTTCCATTACTAGCACCTGTACTTAATGTGTACGTTACCGCACCATTGTTTCCAACAGCAGAAACAGAAACAGAACCTGGATCATTGTCACAAGAAACAGGAGTAGGGTTTGCAGAAATATTGAAAGGACCACAATCGGTACAATCGGTTTCTTCACCAACGACAACTGTTGTTTCAATCACACAGCCATCAGTACCAAAGTTCTGAACAGCAGGACTCCAACCGTCACCATAACGGATACAATACGTACCTGCTGGTAATTCGTCAACTGTTACCGTTGTAAAAGAAGCATTCTTTTTAATGATGTTTGTACAAGACTGATCAAGCAAGATCACCCCATAAGGAGGATTACCTCCAGAACCTGTAACAGCTATAGAACCATCAGGTGGTGGCGCATCACAAGTATTGTCAACAATATCAATATCGAAACTGATACCATCACAAGGTTGAACAGGAGGCTCACAAACCTCAGAACCATCAATAACAATACCTACTGGGAACAAAGACTGACCATTGTTGGCTTGCTTTGAACATATTTCGACTGTAATTGCACCACAACTGGCAGGAACATTTTGAAGTGTTAAATCAACAAAACCTGTTTCAGCACCCAACACAGGATCCACATCAATGGTCCAAGAGTTGGTTACTCCACAAGCAGTGACTTCAAAATCTACTGTTCTAGGATCGTTGTCCTCAACATCGCTAATTACGAATGTTAAGTAAACAGGACGAGCACTACCAGCACCGCTGGCCAAATCAATCGTCCTAGTCAAACAATCTTCAGTACCTTGATTGGTAGCTGCACCGTCACCCCAGTATAGGTACTCTCCCTCAAAAGAACCAGAAATTCCCCCAAGTGCATTGGGAGGACTGTAAAATACAAATGCCCCAAACGTATTAGATTGCGCAATGGTCCCATTGACCTGTGCACATACTTGAGAAACATTCGTTCCAGTTAAATTGGGAATGGTGGTTCGATAAATTCGACCACCGCCTCCAGGATCATCAAAGGTTGTTACCGTTTGATTAAATCCACTCGAAGTACTAAAAGTAACAGAGGTTGGGAAATCAAAACGTGCATAATAATATACCTCAATTTCATCCACTTCATTGGTTGGTACGCCCATACCAGCAATGCTGATACATTCGGAAGAGGAGCCACCCTCAAAACCAACAGCTGCAATCTCCACCAATGTCCCCTCTTCACCACCACAAGGAAAATTGAATTCATCTTGTGCTTGAAGATTGGCTGTGGAAAATCCCAACATTACCGCAAAAATTGTAAGGGGTAAAAAAGAGACCAACTCCCTAATTCGGGGACCGGATCTTTTTAGAAAAAAGTTGTAATTGTTAAACATAAAATTGCTTAATTAATTTGATTGAATTATATATAAATTTGATATTTGAAATTCAAGTTTGATATGGAGGGGATATTGGGAATATATTTTTCATAGCGAGGTTTGAAAAATATTGAATAGGGAGAAGAGATAAATGTTTGTAAAGTAGAGATGGTTGTAGGTAGACCTGTATCAGGACCTATATATAGGAAATCAGCCCTTCCTTGGGAAAGACTTTCAGAAAAATAAAATATTACCCAATCAAAAATTGGGTTGGTTGTAGGTATAATAGAAATTCTCAATCCTTAACTTTAATTGTTAACAGATGTGAGGGGGATAAACAAAAAGAGAGGGAGAGGGAGAAATAATTAAGAGAGAAGATGTATTGATATTAAGAACGCAAAAACGCACTTTGTCACACAAAATTAATTTTTTTTTTCAAAAAACATGAAACATACTGCAATTTTTTTCGTAGCGAGCTTGTTTTTAACACAAATTTCTACTCATATGGATAAACAAAGTATTCATATTCAAGAGATTGTCATTAAAAACAATTTGTCTTCAATAATGTTAAATTTTGGATTTTATTAACTATTGTAAAAATCAATTGAAATAAGAGACAGAAGATATAACTGTCAATAGCTTGGCATGGCTTTCAAAAAATCTCTCACATTTATCACTTTACTGATTTCACTCTTAAACGAGTTTGAAAAAATATTGTTTCATTCAGTAAATTGACTACTAACTCGTATGGTAAATGATTAATATAAGCTATTTTCAGCTTTTATTTTTATAATTTATGTTAAAAGCTCATTTTTTATGTTTATATTATAAGCAAGCGATTATTAGTGTATCATATTATGAAAATTTATTTGTTTAATTAATTTCAACATGTTTTTTGTAACTTTTCAGCAATCCCATATCTCAATGAAGATAGAAAGACCCTCATTGAGAACAATTCATTAAAGAATTACCTTTACTGAAAAGACTTGTTTAAAGGCTACCCGCCTATAAGTTATTCAAGTTATCGGTTTTCAATAATTTGAAAATGCTGTTTTAGCCTCATATCTTTTGTCTAGCATTATATTAAATAATGGAACTTAAATACCTACGTATTGATTTGCCTAATTGGGTTTTCAATTGTTTAAAAAAATAATTTATGTCTCAAAATATTATAGATAGATCACTAATCGCTGTACAATCCGATATTGATCAACTTTTTTTTGATTTACACACGTTGACTGTTGATATTCATAATGATGATTTGGCTGCAACCGTCTTAGATATTCGGGGAAAGCTAAATGAACCCTTCTTATTTGTAATAGTAGGAGAAGTAAAAGCAGGTAAGAGTAGTTTTGTCAATGCCCTATTGGATACAGGTAGAGATATATGTAAAGTCGCTCCAGATCCTTGTACCGATATTATCCAACAGATTACCTATGGCGAAAAAGAAGAAATCATAGATGTTAATCCACATTTAAAGAAAATAAAAATTCCTGTTCCGATTTTGGAGCAAATCTCCATTGTTGATACACCAGGAACCAATACCATTATAGATCACCACCAAGAGATAACAGAACGCTTTGTTCCTCATAGTGATTTAATCGTATTTGTATTTGACTCTAAAAACCCCTATCGCCAATCTGCTTGGGACTTTTTTAGTTATATAGCCGATGAATGGAAAAAGAAGGTCATTTTTATTCTCCAACAAAAAGATTTGTGCAAGCCCGATGATTTGTTGGTCAATATTAATGGTGTAAAAAAATATGCGAAGGAAAAAGGCATTGCAGATCCTAGGGTTTTTGCCGTTTCGGCTTTACAAGAGCAAGAGGGACAGAAAGAAGAAAGTGGTTTTGCGCCTTTGAAAGAGTATATTATCAACAATATTACTGGAGGAAACGCTTTTAAACTTAAAATGCAGAGTAATGTATCTACTGCCGATAAGGTATTGGGTAAAATCAACGATGGCATGGCGGTTCGTACCAAGCAATTGAATGCAGACTTGCAGTTTAGGCAGTCCATCACCTCTGATATGAACCTTCAGGAGCAAAAATCATATCAAAGAGTAGAAAAAATGGTCAAAAGCCTTTTAGAAGATTATGACCGTATTACAGGTAGAGTTCGTGCCGAGTTTATTGAAGGACTTGGCTTTTATACCTTGACCAAACGCTCTATCGGTTCTGTATTTTCTTCTAAAGAGAAATCCGTTAAAGAATGGCTTGCGGTATTGACCAAAAAATTGGACAAAGACCTTCGGACCAATTTCCAAGAAAAACTGGAAGATGGAATGACCGATATTTCTGATAGTATTAAAACGATGGTGAAATTGGTGGATGATAAAATGGCTACAAGTAAAACCATTTTGGATAAAAACCATGAAATTTTTGGAGATATTGCCGATAAAAGACAAGACGCTATTAAGGCAATTCAGGCAAATTATATGCAGTTTATTGACAATACCGAAAATTTTATTGATGAAGAAATCACACCCAAGGCCAACTATGTTCCAGATGTTGCTGCTGGTGGTGGAATTGCCATTGTTGGAACCATCTTGGCACTTTCTGCTCAAACAGCGGTATTTGATATTACAGGCGGTGTAATTGCCAGCTTGGGAATATTGGTGGCTGGTGCTACTTTGGTCTTTAGAAAAAGGAAAGTCATTGCTGCATTTGACGAGGAAATTAAGAAAGGACGGGGGCAATTGGAAATCGTTTTGGAAGATCAGGTAAAATCATACACCCATAAAATAAAGGAACGTTTGGATCAACAGTTTGACCCATTTGATATTTATATTGAACAAGAACAAAAAAGCTTGACTACTCTAAAAGGTAAAACAGATACCATTGCCAGTGAAATATTGACTGTTCAAGAGAAGTTGGGGGAACCTAGTATTTAGGGCTACTAGATGTGAGATATGAGATGTGAGATATGAGATGTGAGATGTGAGCGGTCCGACCCCAAATTATAGTTTGGGGCAGGCTGTTTCGGTTTGAGACGCTAGACTCAATTTCGCTAAAACCCTTTGGGTTTTTTAGCGATTTGCTTAAACTTCAAAGTCTAAAATCGCATATCTAGCGGCTAAATGTCTAGTAGTGAGTTCATAACATTTTAAAAACTAGAAAAAAATATAAAACAATGCCAATATATCATAGAATGGGGCGCATTCCTCAGAAGAGACATACACAGTTTTTAAAACCCGATGGAAAACTATATTACGAACAATTGTTTGGGACCATTGGCTTTGATGGAATGTCTTCATTATTGTATCACATTCATCGACCAACAATGGTTAAAACGATTGGAGAATCTATTGATCTGACGCCAAAAATTGCTGTAACTAAAAACATTACTGCTAGAAAATTAATTGGCTTTAATGTTGCTCCTGAAGATGATTTTTTGGAAAGTCGTAAAACGATGTTGGTCAACAACGACATCCATATCGGTGTGGGCGCACCCAAGAAATCTATGACGGATTATTTCTATAAAAATGCCGATGCCGATGAAATGATTTTCATTCATAAAGGAACGGGGACACTTCGGACTATGCTTGGCAATATTCCTTTCAAGTATGGTGATTACTTGATAATACCACGAGGAATGATTTATCAAATGGAGTTTGATTCAGAAGACAACCGCATTCTTTTTGCGGAATCTTTTCACCCCATTTACACACCTAAAAGATATAGAAATTATTTCGGTCAATTATTGGAGCATTCACCATTTTGCGAGCGAGATTATTTAACGCCTTCTTTCTTAGAAACCCACGATGAGGAAGGAGAGTTTTTATTAAAAATAAAGAAACAAAACACCCTACATCATTTGGTCTATACATCGCATCCTTTTGATGTCGTTGGTTGGGATGGCTACAACTTCCCTTATGGCTTTTCCATACACAATTTCGAACCCATTACGGGTCGGGTTCATCAGCCACCTCCTGTTCACCAAACCTTTGAGACTAAAGCTTTTGTGATCTGCTCTTTCTGTCCAAGAATGTACGATTATCACCCAAAGGCTATACCTGCTCCTTACAATCATTCCAACATAGATTCTGACGAACTCCTTTATTATGTAGATGGTGATTTTATGAGTAGAAATGACATTGACAAAGGCTATATGACGCTCCATCCTGGTGGCATTCCACACGGTCCACATCCTGGTGCTTATGAGCGTAGTATTGGCAAAAAAGAAACAGGTGAATTGGCAGTTATGATTGATACTTTTAAACCGATGCAATTAACAGAAGAAGCCCTAAAAATTGATGATGGAACATATTATCAATCTTGGTTGGAAGGGGCGCATTAGTTAATTTTGAATGAGTGAATGAGTGAGTGAATATTTTGGAATGTGCTCTTTTCGGTTACCCGTCTAAAGTTGCCTAATAAATGGTTACATACGAACGGGATTTTATCAAATATATAATAAAAAAGGGGCACATCATCTTAGAATAATGTGCCCCTTATTGAATGTTTTACTTCATAATACTTTTATAATATTATTACTTGTTAATTGTCTGATTTAATTCTATTCTTCTCATCTTCTAGCCCAGTACTTCTTCGACGAGATTTTACCTTATCGTTTCCGAACATATAAGAGAAATTGACTTTAAAACGGCGACTGTCCCAGCCTCCACTTGTCTCCATATATAGGTCTCCAAAATTACTAATCCCCGACCATACTTGAGTTTTAAAAATATCGCTAACAGATAGTTTTAGGTTTCCTTTTCCAGCAAAAAGGCGTTTTTGAACACCAGCATCCATACTCCACATTGGGTCTGTAATGAACGTCCCTCCCCAAATAGAAGAAGAATTATACCAACCAGAAATCTCGAAAGTAAAATCAGCAGGAAGTTTGATAGAATGTTGGCTGTAAATATTAAAGGTATTGGCAGCAATACTCACAGATTTACCATCTATCATTGCTTCATTTTCGATGCGATAACCCGACAAACTAATATAAGCGCTCCACCAATCGTTGATGGGAACAGGAGATGCAATATTGATGCTATAATGTCTTTGTTGATCTATGTTCAATGACGTTAAAAAGCTGGCATCGCCCCTTAAAGTATCCGTAATTGCCGTGATGACATCCTTGGTTCTACTGAAACTCAGCGTCGTATTTAGCGCATACATAAAGGTGTGGTTCAACTGAATATTATTGGTGTATTCGGGGCGGAGAAAAGGGTTGCCTTTTTGAAAGGTAAGTTCATCTAACTGATCTTCAAAAGGATTTAAATCTTGATAAGAAGGGCGATTAATTCTACGGCTGTAAGAGAGTTGGAAACTATTTTTATCGTTCAATTGATACGAAAGACCCGCCGAAGGAAAATAGTCAACATAATTTCGTTTTACTTTGTCATCGTCAATATCAACCATTGATGTTAAAATGCCTTCTGAATTGGTTTGCTCCACTCTTAAACCTGCTTGATACCCCCATTTTTCAATTTTAGTAGAAAATTTCGCATAAGCAGCATTTACATTCTCTTTATAGACAAAATTATTGCTTCGATTGATGTCTAAGAATTTCACCCCATCAACCACATCATAGGCATCAAAAGTATTGTCGGTATTGACGAATGCTGTTTTGATACCAGTCTCTATTTTGCCGCCAAACAAGGGTTTTTCGTAGTCAATTTTAAACGTCCAAATGTCTATATCGGTTGGTGGTTCGTAAACATAAAAAGGGCTTCTATAGGTCGTATTTCCCGATGGATTGGTATAAAAATTATTCTGAAAATCCAATGCATCACTTCTATATTGCCCGTAATCTCCATCAATGTTAATGACATTTCCTTTTTTGTCATCAAAGCGGTAATTTACATTAAAATTGTAATTGCTGTTGTCACCATCGGAGTCGTTTTCTGCCCTTAGAATGGTGTCTTGTACCGCAGACTCAATAACGGTTGTCCCCAAACTACTGTTTGTCCAATCTGTAATGTTTCCATTGACCATAAAACCGATGGTGTTTTTATTGTCTAGGTAAAAATCTGTTCCAAATTTAAAACCGTGTCCTTGCCAAGTATTATTAGAAACACTACCGCCATCAAAAACACCCGCTGTTTGTACCCTTCTGATGTTAAAGAAATTGGTATTTTCCCCATCAAAATAGCTGTAGTTACCAAAAATATTGAGTTTTTTATTACGGTAATTTGCCGTTATTGAGCCATTGTATTGCGGAACTTCTCCCTGAGAAAAACCCAAGGATAGGTTGGCATTTCCACCCAGATTGGTGTCTTTTTTTAAGCGAATATTAATGATTCCTGCGTTGCCTTCTGCATCGTATTTGGCAGAAGGATTAGAGATGATTTCAATGGCGTCTATTTGTTCAGAAGGAATGGTTTTCAGGTATGCCGCTAAATCAGCAGCACCCATTGGACTGGGTTTTCCATCTATGTACACTTGTACACCTGTCTTTCCCATAAGTGTAACATTCTCATTGTTGTCCACCATTACACCAGGCGATTTTCGCAACAGATTTAGGGCATTTTCGCCCACCGCATTCACCGTTTTATCGACATTTAGGACAACCATATCTGATCGAACCTCCATAATGGGTCTTTCAGCAGCAATGGTTACTTCGGTCAGTTCAGTATTGGCAACCTCTAATAAAATTTCACCACAGTCATAATTCGTTTCATTAAAAGAAAAAACAGAAGAAGTATATGATGCAAAGCCCACATAGCTCACACCCAAAAAATAGCTTCCTTTGGGAACTGTGTTTATAGAAAACCGACCTTCCTCGTCGGTGATGGCACCTTTGACCAGCGCACTATCGGAGGCAGCATATAAGACCACACTGGCATATAAAGCTGCTTGATTTTCGGCATCGATTACACTTCCCAAAATGACTCCTGAGGATTGAGCGATGCAAAAACTGTAACTGATTGTTAATAAAATCAGCGCATAAAAACGTTTCATAGTTTAGATTTAGTGGATTTAGTTTTTATTTAATTACTAAATATGAGATGTGAGATGTGAGATGTGAGACTCTCTCAATTTCGCTAAAAACCCTTGGGTTTTTAATGATTTGTTTAGGAATCAGTAAAGAATAAGTTTCCGATCTCATATCTCACATCTCCTATCTCATATCTCATATCTCATATCTCCTATCTCATATCTCATATCTCATATCTCATATCTCCTATCTCCTATCTCACATCTCACATCTCACATCTCACATCTCACATCTCATATCTCCTATCTCCTATCTCCTATCTCATATCTCATATCTAGTAGTGAAAGTTTTTATAAAGAGTCTGGTTGTTGTTCGATAGTTGTATTGTTTTTTGTTAAAATTTTATAAAAATATTTCCATCTTATATGAGAGCTTGTTGGGATTTTGAAAACCAGCTTTCAGGTTCTTTGTAAATACCCCTTGAAACAACGATGTTCCTTTTTGTAAAGGGGTTCGTTACCTACTGTTCCTTTTTGTTAAAATTTGGTCACTTGATTTGTACTTCTGTCCGCTGAAATTTGCTTAACCTACCATAATTGACTTATCTTCGTTTATAGAATAACATCATCTCGAAAAAACCAATTTCAATGCAGATAAAACACCTATTTTTTGGAGCTCTTTTATTAATTGGCTCTACCTTGTTTGGTCAAATTCAACATGGTGGAACACCTTATAGTTTTACCCATGAAGTTTCAAAAGAAATTCCAACAATCACGATGCCTAGTTTTGATTTACAAGCAATGGTTGTAGAGGATGAAATTTTATACAGTGGAAAGGGACAGCCTTTACGTTTTGGAAAAGAATTTGATGTTGACTATAATTTAGAAAACAGTGGACAGTGGATTGCATTACCCGATGGAGGACAGTTGTGGCGTTTGGAAGTTCACTCACCAGGAGCACGATCGCTTAATTTTTTGTTTGATCAATTTTACTTACCAGAAGGAGGCGAATTGTTTATTTACACCCCAGACCATGAAGTTGTTTTGGGTTCGTTTAACCACACCAACAACAAACCGTATAACAAATTTTCAACAACGGTTATAAAAGGCAGTACGGCTATTTTTGAATATTACAACCCACCTACTGATGACAATGTTCAAATTCAGTTTTCGCAAATAGTACATGGATATAGGGATTTTTACAATAAAGAACTAAAAGACTATGACGATTCTGGTGCTTGTAACAACAATGTAAATTGTTCGGAAGCTAGCGAGTGGCAAAACCAGAAGAGAGCTGTTGCTATGATTATTGAAGGCGGTTCTCGTTCTTGTTCGGGTGCAATGATCAATAATACTTCTGGCGACAATTCTCCTTACCTCTTAACTGCTTATCACTGTGGTCAAAGCTTTTTCACAGGAGAACTAGAAGTAGATATTATCGAAAACTGGATCTTTATGTTTAACTATGAAAGCCCCGATTGTACCAACCAAGACGGACCAACAAATCAAACCATATCTGGTTGTACTATTAAAGCATCTGGACAAAGTTCGGACTTTCTATTGGTTGAATTGAGTAGCACACCACCTGAGAGTTACGATGTTTATTTGGCAGGTTGGAACAAAGAAAACATCCCTGCAAATAGTGTCACCACGATTCACCACCCTTCGGGCGATATTAAAAAAATCACTTTTGACAATACTGGGGTTTCCTCAAGTAACTCTGGAGGACCACTTAATACCCATTGGGAAATTAGCGAATGGGAAGATGGTACGACCGAAGGAGGTTCTTCGGGTTCGCCTCTTTTTGATTCAGACGGATACATTATAGGTAATTTGACTGGAGGAACAGCTTCTTGTAGCTCCAGTACAGAAGATCTTTATGGTAAACTATCTTACTCGTGGCAAAGCAATGGCAGTACGCCATCAGAACGTTTACGAGATTGGTTAGACCCACAAAACTCTGGTGTCAATCAATTGGCTGGAACCAATTTATTTGCTCCTGAATTGGCTTTAGATGCATCTGTTAGTCAATTAATCACAGGTGTTTCTGATATTACTTGTGAAACGACCATCAATCTTTCTTTCAATTTGGGCAATAGTGGAAACAATTCGATTACTTCTGTAAGTTATTCCCTTCAGATTGACAATCAGGCTACGCAATATTTCACTTGGACAGGCAACATACCTTCTTTTTTTAGTGAAACCATAGAATTGGAATCAAATAACCTGACACTTGGCGAGCATGAGATTTCGGTTACATTAACTGAAATTAATGGATTACCTACTGACGAAAACGAAGTTAACAATCAATCTTTTGCCTCTATCGAAATTGTAACAGGGCAAAGTCTTTTTGTTGATATAACTACTGATGAATATGCCGAAGAAACTAGGTATACCATTACTACTCAAGAGGGAGAACTTATTGTTGAGGAATTGGGTTTAAGCAGTGAAAATACCGTTGTTTTGGATTATTGTTTGGCTGTTGGCGAATGTTATGTCTTTACTATTTTTGATTCCTTTGGTGATGGCATTTGCTGCGAATTTGGAGAAGGCAGCTACGCACTTTCATTAGATAGTGGTTCTGGTTCTATAGAACTTGGTGGCGGCGGTGATTTTGCAAGTGCCGACACCATAGAATTTTGCCTAGAGGCAACAATAGATGGCAAACCTGTTTCTGTCTTCTATGCCGAAGAAACCACTCAAATTTGTCAAGAAGAATCCATACAATTCACGAATCAAAGTTTTAACGAACCAACTGATTTTGTTTGGACCTTTATAGGTGGAGAACCCAGCACCAGCACAACATCTAATCCTACGGTTACCTATACTGCTGCGGGAGCATATGATGTTCAGTTAATTGCCAATGGAGCCGTGTTTTCAGATACCCTTTTATTGACTGACTATATAAAAGTATTTGAGTTTCCAGATGGTACTTTTGAAGTAATCGACGTCGATGGTATTTATCCAGGAAGTATTAGTTTTACTCCTAGCAACCCTATTTATACTTGGACTTGGGAGAATGGATCCTCTAACTCACCATTGACCAACCTAAGTGATGGAGATTATTCTTTAATCCTAACAGACCCTAGATCAGAATGTCAAACATCACTTACAGCGACTGTTGATTTACTTGATACGAGTATTGAATCGTTGGGTTTTGATCTTGTCTTATATCCAAATCCTACCACAGATGTTATCATTGTTAGGAATTTCGATGCTTTGCCTTTTGAAGCCACCCTTTTGGATGTTTCTGGCAAAACAGTATTGACACAAACGTTGGAAACCAGTTCGACTGCCAATATAGCTATTCCTCCTTCAGTGGCTGATGGTTTGTATTTGTTAAAATTGGTCAATGAGGACAAACAGCAGTTGTTTAAGGTTCAAATTGTACGATAATAGGTGAAACATTATAATGCTAGACATTAGATATGAGACGTAAGATGTTAAACGAATTTTTAGTGGCTATCCGTCTAAGGTTGCCTTTTTAGGGCTACCCGTCTAAAGTTGCTGATTATTTTTTCTAAACCACCCCTCGACCGCAGCGGCGGACCGTTACGCTCGGGGTTCGGTATAATCGTACCCCTCGGCTACGCTCGGGGTACATGCGACGAAGCAGTTTGGCAACTTTAGACGG
>Ga0114956_1000326_pt1 | contig 32884 bp, 29 predicted proteins | sample MaitaG_FD_87304 | JGI IMG/M metagenome (GOLD analysis project Ga0114956, IMG submission 87304) | Marine algal microbial communities from Maine, USA - Maine_Asex2 metaG | ecosystem: Host-associated > Algae > Red algae > Unclassified | place: Maine, USA | collected 2015-01-05 | reverse complement strand
AGGTTGCTGCGCCGTTGACTGGAGGGTTACCAGTGATGACACAGTTGGTGCCAGCAAGGGTGCCAGTTGCACAAGCAGCGTCGCCACGTGGGCCCTTAGCTACCAAGATGTAACAACCGCCGGACACGCCGCGGGAGCCATCAGGACATGCAGCTGCACGCTGAGTGGCCGCTTCGAAGCGAGCACACATGCCGCCTAGCGAATCGTCAGGCGAGAAGCCGGCCGGGCAGAGGGTTGCACCCTCTTGCGGGATAATTCGCGCAGCGACGAAGCACTTGCTGGCGTCTGGGGTCAGCGTGCCTTCGACGCATGAGTTGGGGTTGTCAGCAGACGTAATAACAGCTGCTTGAAAGCAGTTCTTTGCATCTGCGGTGAGTGAGAAACCATCAGGACATGCTGCAGGCGGCACAGCGTCGGAACGCGATGCCGTAGCGATGAACAAGCCTGAAAGCAGCATTGAGAGTGCCGCAACTACCAAGAGCACAGTCTTGGACGTTGAGGTCTTCTTGGTTGCTTCCACGGAAACTTCCTTTTCCTACCTATACCGACGCAACCACTTGTGTGGTGCATTTCCGAGACTTTCCCGGATGCCGAACTCAAACCACATGAATATGCAGTCCGAACTTCGACCAACAAGACTCTAACGATGCAACATGCACCACGGAAGTCCCAGACGCAACATGTCACACACACGCAAACAATTTGCCCAAGATCCGCATAACTATGCGGAAGTCTCTTTGCGCCCCAAACTATTTTCGAGCATCCCCCGATTGCCGCGTGGAATTTGTTAAAACTGTGTCGTCTGTCTAGATCGCACCCATCAGAACGATCGCGAAATTACAAGCCGACGAAACTGACCCAAAAGTCGCCTTCTCAAACGTTACAGTTGTGTTGCGAAACGACTTCTTTGGTCGTCATCAAACGGTGAGCACGGGCGGTTAACATTTCAGCAGTGACTCCCCGAGCGAACCCACCAAAAAGCCCGGTTTCATCAGCGTCTCCGCTGCAATCTGCCCTTCCGATTGTGCTCTTTTTGGTTTTGAACCGACTCGCTGGACTTCGAGCTGCTGTCGTGGTGGCGACACTTGTATCGGTGAAAGTAATCGTCGATCGACGTCGAAGCGGGATGCCGCTCGGCCGCTTTATGCCGATAGCCACGGCGGGCGTTCTCGTCCGCGGCGCGATTGGAGCGATCAGCAACAGCGAAACCCTGTACTTCGGCCTTGGTATCGCCACAAAATATGTGGGGGCAGCAGTGCTGCTGGGTTCGGTGGCCATTCGACGCCCGATCGCCGAGCTCGCAGCCCCCTACGTGATGGACATCCCCCGGGGGCTTGCCAGCCATCGACTGTTCCGCTCGACGATGGCGATCATCACGTCGATCGCAGCCCTCTATTACCTTGCCAGCGCCTCACTCGACATCTGGCTTTTTCAACGCAGCAGTGTCGAGGGTTACGTCGTGTGGCGGTTTCTCGCTAATTGGCCTTTGAGCGCTATCGCTATTGGCGCAACCCTCTTCATTACTCAGCGCCGGATCCGGAGAATCCCGGACATGCCCCCGCTATCTGAACTCGTCGAAAGGCGCATGGCGGCCTACACCGATCCGAGCACGACACCCGAAAGAGATACGCAATGACCACTGCCAGCCCACGAGCGACGCTCGCAATCGGCTTCATCCTCTGCGTGACTATGTTGACCACCGCATGTAGTGGCGGCCAAAGACCTGTTTTGGTCGAAGACCCGCCACCAACGCCTCTCCCAGAACTCGTGCTTGAGCTTGCACCCGCGCCGGCTGGAACCCCACCGCTACCAGCAGTCGCCGAAGACTTTCCCCTTCAGCCCACCGTCGACGATGCCTTGATTGCCTGGGCTGCTGATCGAGATATTCCCTATCGCGACTCCTGCACCCTCATTTCCCCAGGACCAGGCGAGTACTGCGATATGCAGACCAGACGTGAGACCGTACGCTTGCTAGGCCCATCGGCTGGCGAAGTTTGGTACGTCGTGACCGTGTCCGAGACCTCCGATATTGACCTTGGCACCGGATATCGAGTCGCCGCAATCGACATAGCTGGCCAGCAGTAGCGGCCTTTTGAGGACCGATTCGCTGCAGTTATCGACTTGCGGGCAAGTGTTGCGACGCCCAGGCATACATCGCGATGCCCGACGCAACGCCGGCATTCATTGATCGAGTTGAGCCGTATTGGGTTATCGCGCAAGTCATTGCTGCTACTGCCTGCGCCTGCTCCGTGAGCCCGGGCCCCTCTTGACCAAACAGCAAGATGCACGAGCGCGGGAGGTCTGAGGATTCGATAGGCACCGATCCTTCGATGTTGTCGATACCAATAATCGGCAGTGCCTGGGCCCCGGCCCAAGCCGAGAACGCATCGAAGTCGGGATGGTGATGTACATGTTGATACCGATCGGTAACCATGGCTCCGCGGCGATTCCAGCGCCGTTTGCCCACGATGTGGACCGCTGCAGCCAAGAACGCGTTAGCGTTTCGAACAACCGTGCCAATGTTGAAGTCGTGTTCCCAGTTCTCGATCGCGACATGAAATGAGTGACGCCGAGTATCGAGGTCGGCAACAATTGCCTCGCGGGACCAATAGCGGTACGGGTCGACAACGTTGCGTCGATCGCCTTCGACGAGCAGCTCGGGGTCAAAGTGATCGCCGACTGGATGCGGCAACGGATGTGGGCCCACGCCGACCTCAGCCTTATCTGAACCTGCGGCCTCGCCCTGATCCGGCTTGTCGCTCACCGTTTCAGGTGCCGGCTGCTTGAGCTAATTCGCGGGCTGCCGGTATGGCGTAGCCCACAACGACTGCATAGTGCAGCGCCGAGCAGACCACCACAATAATATGCCAGAACTCGTGGTAGCCAAAGACGGTCGGCGACAGATTGGGCACCCTGGCTCCAAGTGCAAGGGCGCCAAAGAAGTACAGGCCACAACCCAGCGCCAACAGTCCAAGGCCGCCGCCGCCAAGGGCGTCGGCTAGCTGCGGACTAAATGGCACGAAGAGGCCTGCGAGCAAGACATACAGCGCAGTAGTCAAGCCAAAAGGTGGTACGACCGGAAGCCAGCGATAGGTAATGCCAGCCGCAGCGACAAGCCAGACAACGATTAGTAGCCCCGCACGGGCACCGCCTTCGAGACTCGGCCCGGCGATCCCAGTAAAGGAGCCGGCGATCACGAGATAGATCCCGGTGTGATCGAGTTGGCGCATGCGCCACCAACTGTCGTCGCTCCAGCGCACTCGATGAAAGAGTGCGCTGAAGGACAGCATCGCTACCAAGCTGAGTCCGTAGATGCCAACCAGAATTTTCGGCAGTATGGCAGGCGCCATAAGAACCGCCACGATCCCGGCGACTACTGCAACCGGGATCGACCAGGTGTGAAGCACGCCCCGATAGCGGGGCGGGTCCAGCGAGATCTTTCGGCGAATATCGCCACTTAAGTCAGGTGCTGGCATCGGTGCTCACTTTATGAACGAAACTGCGAACGAGTCCGTGAATCTCCTTGGCCGACTGCTTAAACACCGCAAGATCTCCGCCTGCGGGATCGATGACCTCTTCCCACGCTTCGAATGTATGGAAGTCAAGATCAAGCTCAAGCAAACGCTGCTCAAGCGTCGCTGAATCACCGTCGGGAAGATCCCGCACAATCCGAGGAAGCGAGGCCACTTTGTGGACTGCTGCTGGGTGCTTCTTGCGCATGTAGCTCAGGTGCATGGGCTCAAAGATCGCAATGAGCGTTGCCTCGTCGACCATATCTTGTTCAAGCTGAGCGCTGAGATGGGTTGGATCAGCGACTCCAAAGCCACCGAGTGCGGTGCGAGTACGCGCACTCATGGGTAGCCCAGGGATCGAATGCGTGCCCGCACTCGTAATGTGCACATTGGGGCCAGCGTGGCGTAGCATCGCCGCAGCCATCACCGACCTCGCCGCGTTGCCAGTGCAGACAAACAGAACCGTTGGTTGCTGATTTGCTAGTTGCTGGTCAGTCATTGTTGTGCTGCGCAACCCCGGGATTCACCTAGCCAGGTTAGGTCCCCCGACGATCAACCGGACGGGTCGCTGGTGCCGAACACCCAAGCGGTTCACTATCCGGCGTTGTTAGAGGTTCGGCAAGATCGCACTAGTCTTCGGTAATGAGCGCAGGGCCCCAGTTCAACCTTGATCATCAGGTCACCTACGGTGCGGTCGACCAGGTTTCGCCGTTGGTACAGCGCGTGACTTGTGAGAACCCCAGCAAGTTCACTTTTACCGGTACCGGCACCTACATCGTTGGCGATCAGAACGTGGCCGTGATCGATCCGGGGCCACCCGAAGACGGCCATGTTGATGCCCTACTTGCGGCCCTCAATGGCCGCAACGTGACTCATTTGTTGATCACGCACACCCACGGCGATCACTCCCCCGCCGCCGGCGTGCTGCAACAGCACATTGATGCACCTACCTATGCGTTTGGCAAACACCCACTCAATCGGCCCGATCCGACTGCCGATACTGCCACCGACGACGACGAGACCGGGTTCGGCTTCGACCCGATCGAAGAAGACGAACCCGACGAGAAGGACGACGAGGATAAGGGTTACAAGTCTGACCATGCCCATGACTGGGACTTCGTCCCCGATGTTGCAGTTGGTCATGGCGAGGTCATCGAATGCGACGGCTTCAGTTTCGAAGCCCTTCATACTCCCGGCCACATCTCGAACCACCTCTGTTTTGCGTTGCAACAGGAGAAGTCGCTTTTCAGCGGTGACCACGTAATGGGTTGGTCCACCACCATCATTCCGCCGCCAGATGGCAATCTGAATAGTTACCTGGACAGCCTGCGGTTACTGCTGCCGCGCAGCGAGGACACTTTCTATCCAACACATGGCGCACCAATCACTGATCCTGCAACCCTTGTGCCGGCACTTCTCGCCCATCGCGACGGCCGGACGGACCAGATCGTGCAGTGCATGGCCGACGGCATCGACACGATCAAAGAGATGGTGCTGCGCATGTACACCCATGTTCCGCCTCAGCTCTACCCCGCCGCAGCGGCAAGTGTCATGAGCCATCTGCTGGCGCTGCACGAAACCGGCGCGGTCACCTGCAACGACCACAAGCCCAAACCCCGCAGCCTGTTCCAACTCGCCACCTAGACACGTCCTTCGCGGCGGGACGCGTACCTGGTACACGTCCTTCGCGGCGGGACGCGTACGTGGTACACGTCCTTCGCGGCGGGACGCGTACGTGGTACACGTCCTTTGTTAGGGACGGTCCGAGGAAAGGGGGAAGTGGCAAGCGACCCAGTGGTCGGCGTCGCCAATCTGGGTGATCTCTGGTTCGCTTTCGGCACAGAGAGCTTCGGCTCGGGGGCACCGGGTGCGGAATCGACAGCCACTTGGCGGGTTGATCGGCGATGGCAGTTCGGCATCGAGTGCATCGGCTACACCAAAGTGTGGGTTCGTTGGATCCGGGAGCGCAGCGAGAAGGATCTGGGTGTAGGGGTGCGCCGGCTTCGCGTAAATCAGGTCGCCGTCGCCGACCTCACACATCTTGCCCAGGTACATGACCGCGAGTCGGTCACTCACGTTGCGCACAACCGACAGATCATGGCTGATGAAGATCAGCGTGATGCCGTAACGGTCCTTCATGTCCTCGAGCATGTTGAGGATCTGGGCTTGCACCGACACATCGAGCGCCGACACCGGTTCATCACAAATGACGATCTCGGGATCCAAGACAAGCGTGCGAGCCACGGAGATCCGCTGGCACTGCCCACCCGAGTACTCATGGGGCCGCCGGGTGAGCGCCTCGACCGGATCGAGCCCCACGGCTTGGATGATTTCATCGACACGACCATCGCTGAACGCGCCAATTGAAGGCCGGAAAATGGCGCTGAGGATCCGCCAAGCCCCGAGAACGAGAACGCCAAGAGCCCCAAGCACCAGCCATGGCGTCGTGAACACGGCAATGATCGCCAGCACGATGCCCGCGGCCACGATTCCCCAGCCAACTGCATCGACCTTGGTGTTCTCGACAACCAAACCTTCGCTCACGATTCTGCGTACTGTGCGGCGTGGGTTCAACGAGGCGATTGGATCTTGGAAGATCATCTGGATCTCGGAACGGATGTCGCGAAGATCGCTCTTGTTCAACGCAGTGAGATCAGTGCCTTTGAAATCAACCACACCAGAAGTCGGTCGAGGAATCTGAATAATCGCCTTGGCCGTCGTTGACTTACCGCAACCCGATTCGCCCACGATGCCGAGGGTTTCGCCCTTGACCACATCGAAACTGATGCCAGATACGGCCTTAACGACGTTGTCGCGGTCGACAGGGAACTCGACGACCATGTCTTCGACCCGCAGTAACACATCGGGATCGGTGCGAAGATGCGCTGTGCCAGTGCCCGCCATTAGCTGACCGCCGAAGATGGTTGAGAGGGTTGAATTATCAGGCCGGTTGCGGTCTGCCCGCGGTCCTGATTGATCGCCATTGCTTGGGCCGATTCAGGAGAACCCACGGGAAAGAAACACGCGTATTGATGATTAGAGGAACCTGTGAGCTCCGGCGAAGACTCGACACAGGTGTCTTGGGCGTACACACAACGGGGGCTGAACCGACAGCCCGATGGAGGCTCAACTGGGTCCGGTGGTGAGCCCGCAATTGGCGTGAGCCGCGTGTGTTTTGGCTGATCTACGCGCGGAATGGCCGAGAACAACGCCTCGGTGTACGGATGGCGCATCTCACTGAAAAGTTCTTCCGACGGTGCAATCTCCATGACCCGCCCGCCATACATGACCAAGATGTCATCCGTGCGCCCCCGGGCCACGCCCAAGTCGTGGGTGATCAGCACAACCGACATGCCAAATTCAGTCTGTAGGTCGCCGAGTAGATCCAGGATGTACTTTTGCACGGTCACGTCAAGTGCCGTTGTTGGCTCGTCGGCAATCAGTAACTCAGGTTCGCCAGCCAAGGCAATGGCGATCATGACGCGTTGGCGCATGCCTCCGGAAAGCTCGTGCGGATACTGGCGGAGTCGGCGTTCAGCTTCGGGAATGCCAACCTGGGTGAGCAACTCAATCGCGCGGGCCCTGACGGCGCCTTTGGACAATCCAAGGTGCTGCTTGAGCGGTTCGCCAAGTTGCCGGCCAATACGCATCACGGGGTTGAGCGACGTCATTGGATCCTGGAAGATCATGCCGATCCGCTTGCCCCAGAAGTCCTGGCGATCCTGCCCAACGAGCTCCTTGCCGTCGAAAACTGCCGAGCCTTCCTCGATCTGGCGGTTGCTGGAGATCAGGCCCATAATTGAGCGATTGAGCACCGACTTGCCGGAGCCAGACTCGCCAACGATGCCAAGTGTTTTGCCCCGCTCAAGCTGGAACGACACGCCGTCGACGACTTGGGCCAGCCCTCGTTCGGTACGAAAGCCGACCGAATACCCCTGCACATCGAGCAGAACGCTCACAGCGAAATCTCCCGCACGTCGAAATAGTCTCGGAGCCGATCACCGGCGTAGTTCAGGGCCATCACGGTCAAGAACAGCGCTCCAATGGGTGTAAACGAGATCCACGGTGCTTCTTCGAGGTCACCGGAGCCCAGCAGAATTAGCTTGCCCCAGGTGTCACCTTTTTCGACCGAGAGGCCTAAAAAGGCAAGGCCGCCCTCCGCCACGATGGCGACCGCTGTGCCGAGCAGCGCCAGCGCCGACATAGGGATCATCACGTTTGGCAGAAGCTCGCGCAGCATGATGTGTGACGGCTTGGCGCCCATGGTTCGCGCCGCCATCACGAACTCGCGCTCGGAAAAGACCAGGCTTGCAGATCGGGCCAAGCGACTCACCGGAGCGATCGACAGCACACCAATGGTGAGACAGATCGTGCGCAGGCTGCGTTCGGCGAGCGACGTGATCAAGATCGCAAGGATGAGCGCCGGAAATGACAGCAGTACGATCATGACAAATGACGACAGCTTGTCGAACCAACCTTTGACAAAGCCACCAATGAGCCCGATAGTTCCGCCAACCAGGAATCCAAAAGCAATGGCGGCAAACCCGACGACGAGTGAGACCCGGGCACCCCAGATGGTGCGGCTCATCATGTCGCGTGCATCGGCGTCGGTGCCGAACCAGTGGTCACCCGAGGGAGCGTAAGGCGGGAAACCTTTTTCTTGGATGTCGGTGAATCGTTCGCCGGGGTCCTTGACCGGGAGCCAAGGAACCAGCACGGCAACCGCAATGATGAACACGATCCAGGCCACCGACAGCCAGAACCCAATTCCGAGCTTCTTCTCTTCGACGCCGACTTGGGCCTCTTCGATGACGACCAAGGGTTCGACTTCGACTGTTGATCCGCGAAGGTCGCTCATGAGCGGACCCGAGGATCGAGCACCGAATACAGCAGGTCAACCAAGAAGTTGAGCACGACGAAGCCGGTTGCCACAATCATCACAATGGCGAGCACGACGGGGAAATCCTCTTGCGCAATTGCTTCGACGATCGCCCGACCAAGGCCAGGAATACCGAAGTAACTCTCGACAACCAGAGCCCCGCCAACGAGCGCTCCTGCGTTGATACCGAACACGGTCACAACCGAGAACATCGACGGGCGCAGCGCATGGCGAAACAGCACTCGCCGTCGACTGACACCCTTGGCTCGTGCCATCAGAATGAAGTCTTCTTGCAAGGTGGTGATCAAGTCAGTGCGCAGGAGTCGCTGGTATACAGCGGCCCCCGGCAACGCGAGCGTGAGCGCAGGGAGCGTGAGTTGCCACATGCGGGTGAAGAACCCGTCGGATGCGTCGTAGCGCAGCGGGAACACATCGAGCTTGAGCGCGAAGATGTAATACAGCAGCACAGCGAGCGCGAAATTCGGCAGCGAAATCAAGAAGAACGATGACACGGTCGATGCCAGGCCAGCCAGTATCAAGCCGCCAACGAGGAGCGCGAAAACGCCAACTACCGAGAAGCTGCCTGCTACTGCGTTCGTGACCACGAAAACGAGCCCGAGTGCTGCGACCGCTCCCCCAACAACCTTGCGAATCAGGCCTCCTGCTTGGCGAGTGCCGGGGCGTTTGCCCGCACCACTCGAAGCTTCGAACACACCCCATGGGATCGCAATTGCCAATGCCATGAACTGCGCCATACCCATGAGCAGCAACGAACGGGGCAGCCGTTCCTTGATCAGATTGGACACGGGGGGCTGACCCTCAGATGAGAACCGAACCCCCATGTCGCCGGTCACAAAGTCGCCGAGCCAGCGCACGTAGCGTTCGGGCAGAGACTTGTCGAGGTAGTACTGCTCCTTGGCCTGCTCGACGAGGGCAATGCTCTCTGGGTCGTCTTGGCCCGCAGCGAAACCAACGATATTAAACAGCGGGTCGCCAAGTGCGTTCATGGCACCAAACGTGAGCATGCTCACGGCCAGCAGTAGCAAGAGAACCATGCCGAAGCGTTGGAGAACCAGTTTCATTGGCGACCGCTGTCGTCGATGGGTCCGCAGTCCTTATTCGGCCAACCAGACTTCGCTGAACCAGGTCCGACCATTAGTAGCGCATCGCTGGACCGCTCCATCAGGGGTTGGGTGGCCACATACACCGCGCACGTTCTCGGCAAAGGAGTTGTGCCACAGCGTGTGAAGCAAGAACACGTAGAGGTAGTCCTGTTGCATCTTCTCGGTCAGTTCGGCGAGCAGCGGCTGGCGTTCTTCGACCGTTGTGGCGAGCTGAAGGTCGGCCAGAATCGCATCGCGTTCTTCGTCGCAGTAGCGAGGCCAGTTCAACGCAAGCCCACCAATGGTCAAACAGCTCAGCCACACCTGGTCATCGCCGGGGTTGACCGCACCGAATTGGCGCCAGGTCACAACGTCGTACTGACCGAAGGCGACTTCCTGGATATGAGCATCTTGGAAGAGTTCTTGGAAATTCACGTTGAAGCCAGCACTCCAATTTTCTTCGAACAGCTCGGCGATGCGAGTCTGCACCACGCTGGGGCCAGACCATTGGAATTCCATGTCGATCTTGCCGTCGGTGCAGTTGTCTGCGTTGTCAGCGCAATACGCCTCGACCAGCGGCATGGCGGCATCGGGGTTGTCGGCCTCTTGCTCAACAGCTGGGTTGTAGTACGGGCTCGACGGGGTGAACATTTGGTCGGCGCCTTGGGAAATTCCGCGACCGATCAGGTCAACGTAGTCCTGGCGAGGCGTCAGGAATGTCAAGGCTTGACGAGCACGAATATCGTCGAATGGCGCCGAGGCTGAGTTGATCATGACGAAGGACTCGTCGCCCGAATCGTCGAGAATGTTCTGCAATCCTTCGGTCGCGCTGAGCTCAGCCGATGATTCAGGGTTGGTGGTTTGAATCGCTTGCAGTTCGCCTTCGATAAGCAGGTCATTGCGCACGTCGGGGTCGGTCACCGGAACAAACTCAACGGCGTCGAGGTAGACCTCGCTGGTCTCGTTCCACCATGTGTCGTTGCGCACGAACCGGGTCACGCTGTCCTCACTTCGGCTATCGAAGCGGAAGGGTCCAGCGCCCACGGGTTCTTGGTTCAGGGTCGGATCTTCGAGAGACGCTGCAATCCAGGCTGGCGACGCAACCATGCCGAGCTGACCGGTCTGGGTGGTGGGCCAGTTCGCGTTGGGGAAGAGCAGGTTGTACTGCACCGTCAGATCATCGATTACTTCGATTGGGTTGTCTTGGTTGTAGAACGGGCGCACGGCGAGACCAACGAGTGGGTCTGCGAACTGCGTCACGAAGTTGACCTGTACTGCATCGGCGTTCAGTGGCGTGCCATCGTGGAACTCGATGCCCTCGCGCAGCTTCATCGTCCACACCATGAAATCGTCGGTTGGTGTGAAGCTCTCGGCCAGGTAGGGCACCCAGTTGCCGTCTTCGTCGAACACTGCGTAGGTGTCGAATACGGCATTACCCATCATGAGCCCTGGCGCTGAAAGGGCCGAGGACGCCGGGTTCAGGCCGTTCACATCGGCTTCGAGGCCATAGCGCAGCGTGCCTCCGACGACGGGGCCCGCATCTTCGGGCTCATCTTCGATCGTCTGCACGGTGTCGGTGGTGTCCGCTGGGTCGTCGGCGGGTCCTTCGTCGTCGGGCTCATCGACGCCCGCAGCGGCGTCGGCGGTGTCCGAAGCAGCGGCGCCCCCTTCGTTGGCAGCGTCGTCAGCGTCGCTTCCGCCACCACAAGCTGCGGCAAACATTGCCAGCGCGACCAGCATTGCTACAAAACGAAAAAACCGTGTATTCATCTGGTGAACCCCTCGTGGTCGCGACCCCCCGGCCGCTACCGGGCCACAATAGCGACCTTTATCGAGAACAGGTGCTCACTACTGAGAATTTGAGACAGTGTTTGCCCCGGCAGGAAATTTATTGGCTGAGCTCGGGCAGATCGGCGAAAAGATCGAGCGCCTCGGGGTTGGCTAGCGCCGACTGGTTCTTGACCGAGCGGCCGTGCACAATCTCGCGCACCGCTATCTCGGCGATCTTGCCGCTTCTGGTCCGTGGCAGATCACTCACCGCGAGCACCACAGCCGGCACATGGCGCGGCGTTGCCCCTTTGCGAATGGTGAGTCGGATCGACTTCGCAAGGTCGTCGTCGAGTTCGACCCCGTCGCGCAGGCGCACAAACAGAACTATTCGCGTATCAGCGTCGTAGCTCTGACCAATCACCAGCCCTTCGAGAACCTCGGGGATCTTTTCGAGTTGGGCATAGATCTCGGCCGTGCCGATCCGTACCCCGCCGGGGTTTAGTGTTGCATCGCTGCGACCATGGATGACGATGCCACCTTGTGGCGTCCACTCGGCGAAGTCGCCCTGGTGCCAGACATTTTCGAATCGTTCGAAGTACGCGGCCCGGTAGCGGGCGTCGCCGTCGTCGCCCAGGAACTTGAGCGGCATCGAAGGGAACGCTTTGGTACAGACAAGCTCGCCTTGAACACCTGGACCAGCCGAGCGGCCCAGATCGTCGAAGACGTCGATCGCCATGCCCAGCACGGGCCTCTGGATCTGCCCGGTGTAGACCGGACCGTTTGGATCGCCTGAAACCAGGCAGCCACACAGGTCCGTTCCGCCCGACATTGACAACAGATGCAGATCGGTTGCGATTTCGTCGTACACGAACGAGAAGCCCTCGGGCGAGAGCGGTGACCCGGTGCTGGCCAGCGTGCGCAGCGACGAAAGTCCGTGCCGCTCTTTGATGCTTGCTTCGGACTTCAGCAGGGTCTCGATGAACTTGGCCGACGTACCGAAGAAGGTGATCGCGAAGTCGTCGACGAGCCCGAACAGTCGGGTCAGAGTGGGGTGTGCTGGATTGCCGTCGTAGACCACGATCGCCGCTTCGTTGGCCATCGCCGTTGCCAGCCAGTTCCACATCATCCACCCGGTCGTGGTGAAGTAGAAGACCCGGTCGCCTGCACGGATGTCGCACGCCAACTGCTGCTCTTTGATGTGAGTCAGCAGTACACCACCAGCTCGATGCACGATCGGTTTCGGCTTGCCCGTTGTGCCAGACGAAAACAGCACGTAGACCGGATGATCGAATGGCAGCTGCTCAAAGCTTGGCGGGGTTGGCTCGAGTACCGAAAGCGCTTCGTCGAGCGAGACGCCCTGCGTTTCCGCGTTGAGTTCAGCCGTCGATTCGAGCGATTCGAATACGTACACCGCTTGCAGGGAAGGCAACGCAGCACGCACCGTTTCGAGCCGCTCCAAGCAGTCGAACTCGCGACCACCGTAGACATAGCCGTTGGCGGCAACAAGGACTTTGGGAGCAACCTGGCCGAACCGGTCGAGCACCCCATCCACCCCAAAATCTGGCGAGGTCGAAACGAACGTTGCACCCAGCCCAGACGCTGCCAGCATCACAATGTAGCTCTCGGCGGTATTCGGCAGCCACGCCGCTACAACGTCTCCGCTCCCGACATCGTGAGCCCTGAGCAGCTGTTGCATGTGCCCGACTCGCTGCAACATGTCGTTGCGGGTGAGTCGCGCAGTCACTCCCGACTCGTCGGCCCCAACAAGCATGAGCGCGTCGCCGTCGGCATCGGGGCGCAAGATATTCTCTGCAAAGTTCAGCCGGGCCTCGGGGAAAAACTTGACATCGGCTAGGTGCGCCGCGGACTCCACCGTGCGGTCTCCCTTGGACCCAATCACCCCGCCAAAGTCCCAGATTGTGTCCCAGAACGCTTCGGGCTGATCAACAGAGAACCAATGAAGCGCTTCGAAGCTTTCGAAAACACCATGGCCACGCTTGTCCAGAAAGGCCTCGAATTCAGTGAGGCGGGTCTGGTTCACTCGGCGCTCAGAGGGCGACCACAGCGGCTCGAGTTCAGTAGGAACAATGTCGTTCATAAGAATGCGCAATCAAATGTCGTCAAGACGAACAGTCTGTCGGGTGAAGCCATCAGTATCGCGCCAGATCGCTGTACAACAGGCGTCTGCTAGGGCATGACGACGAAGGTCGGGTCAGGGTTTCGCATCGCCCGAGCCAAACCTTCGTTTGCACGCGTAACAAAGGATGCAGAATTTTCAGCCTCGTAGCACTGGGCCATGCTGCCGACTATGTCGATCTTGATCCCAAGAGATCCACCTTCGACCGGAGCTCGCAGTTGGAGCATCACGCGAGAAAAGCGCTCGACGGCCTGTTGGGATTCACCCAACTGACCAACGAAGATGACGGCATATGCCGAGCGGGCAAACCTTGCCGATGTGCCGGTGGCGAGCAAGTCTTGAACTCGTTCGGCGACTTCGCGTGTTACGGCCGCAGATGCGAGGCGACCGTGCTTGGCTTCGATTGCGTCGAGGTCTCTAATGGCAAACATAAGCATCGTGACCTGAGCGGCTTGGCGTGGCACCGCGAAGGTCTGACCGATTGCGTGTTGCAGACCCGCTGCGGACAGCAAGCCGGTCGACGGGTCAACGTGATGGGCTTGTGCCAGGGGAACTGGAGCGCCCCGCAGAGACGATCTGTCGGGCGCACCCTGCGCAGGCTCGGCCACAGGCTGACGACCCGGCTCAACTTCGGCTGCTGCCATCGCTGCTGGTTCAACCTGAGATGGTGGCACTGCAGCTGGCCCAGCATGCGCAGCTGGCACAACAATTGGCTCAGCGTCAGCGGTGGACACCGTGACCGGAGTTGCTTCGGGTACAGGTCGAACACTTGGCGGTGGTGCGAAATCGGGTGAAGCAGCCCGGTCAGGAACAGACTGGTCTGGCATGACTGCAGCAGAGCGCAGGGTTCGCAGCGCCGCTTCCTTAGCGGCGGCATTGCTCGTCATAGTCGGGTCCAGCTGCGAGGTCAGGTCGCCGACGGTGCGGTCGAGGAAATCATCTGTGTCCCGGCGTCGGGGCGCACGATCGGGAAGGGGCCTGCTGGCCATAGCCAGAGCAAATAGAGCCAACGCCATGATGCCGAGCAGCACCCACCCGGGCGCCCACGAGGACCGATCACTGCGAGCGCTGATTGCGGCAGCAGCCGCAATCACTCCGCCAATGAGAGCCACGACGATTCCGGCCACAGAGCGGCGATCGCGACTTGACCGAGTTCCCAGAGCCCCCGAGCCCACGCCAACGGCACTTACGGTGAGCACGGCAAAAACTGCTGCCCAAAGACCGCGATCGAGGCTCCGGCCCGCCACCGAATATGCAAGCAAACCAGCGGTGCCCAAGGCGGCGCAAAGCACGCCAGTCAACGACGTAGACATCGTTCGAGCGCTAGATGCTGCGAGCACTGTCGCGGCCAACAGGCCGCCGATTAACGCCCAGGTTGCTGTTTCGACAAAGCGAGCAGCGGTCATGGACCCAAAACCGGTGTCGAACAGAAACGCCACCGAAGCACCGGCAAGGGCCGCAGCTAGTGTCGAACCAAAGATCACGGCAGCATCGAAACGGCTCGCTTCATTCCCCAGTGACTCCGCGGGTCGCGAAAGAGAAAGAACTGCGCCAAACACACAGACCCCCATCAGTAGCGAACCAACATGGTCGTAGCGCTCGGCGAGCAGCCCGTTGCCGGACCGAAGGTCAAACCACACCGTGGGTATTGTCTTGGTCACCGGCGCAAAGCTCAGCAGCAGCCAGGGCAAGAACGACTTTAGCGAGCGATTCATCGCGGTGTCGAAGCACGCCAGCCCGGCAATCACCGCGGACACCATGAGCAACGTGACTTCGACTTCTTCGGCGACGACAATCGCTCCAACGGCGGCGGCAATCGCTGCGACCACGGCAATGAAGCGAATAGCCATCTCGGGGCCTGGTCGATTTACCACCACTGCGCCGCCATACCCGGCTCGAGAAGTTGCGCCGTTTCCTGGGTCCACAAATCGCGGTCGCCACCCTCGATCAATGCCCAAATCGCGACGCACAGGGCCATCGCGGCCACGACATAAACAACCAACCGGCGCCACTTCTGTAGCGGAGGCTGACCTTCGTGGTCTGGTTGTGGAGCTTGGCTCGATGTCATGGGAATATCCTGCGTTGAAACGGCCTGCTGTAAAGGTAGAGCAGTGAACGGGTCTCTTTGCGCCATTGCGGCCGGTTGATCCAAGAGATTCAGCACCGCGTCGCGTCGACAACTAAGGTTTCGCCCGGCTGGTACTCGGGCCATAGCGCAAGGAGTCATCGTGACAAAGTCAACCAACGGAATTGATCTCGCCGAAATCGCCATCTTCTCTGAGCTCTCCAAACGAGAGCTCAAGGCCGTCAGCCGGTTGATGACGGAACTGGCCATTAAAGACGGCGCGACGCTCACGCGCCAAGGCGAACCCGGCCGCGAGTTTATGATCATTAGTAGCGGCACAGCCAAGGTCGAAATCGACGGCGTCACCGTTGCCCATCTGGGCCCAGGCGACTTCTTGGGTGAACTTGCGGTGATTAGTGGTACACCGCGCACCGCTACGGTCATCGCGACCTCGGCAATGGTGGTCGAGATACTGAACCGTCGGGAGTTCATGTCGTTGCTCGATGAGAGTAATTCGCTCGGCCGCAAGATTCTTGTTGGGGCAGTGAAACGGCTTCAGGTCAACGAGCGAAGCAAAACGAACTAACGGGTTCTCCCCTGCGGCAGCGCGCTGTCCGACGAAGGCGACTGGCATCCCCGGCATGAATTTGCTCAAACCGCCACAAAAAGCGCCTGCTCAGATGCGACACTGTGACCGATGACGATGACCTTTCTTGCCGACGCTTCCCACAGCGCTTCGGTGTGGACTCCGCTGTTGGTCGCACTCATTGGGGGTGGCCTGGGGCTGCTCGTCGTCGAGCACCAGATCGTGAAATACGGCGGCTTCCGGCTGCGGCACCTGCGCCTGCCAGCTGCCGCGATCATCGCCATTTCAGTTGTGTCGTTGTTGCTCCCATCGACCACGTTCGCCCAAGCGCCGGCGCCACCAAGCGGGCTGCCCGACTTGATCTCGGATCCGCCCTTCATATGGTTCAATAAGACGGTCGAAACACCAGCGGGCGACACGATTCGTATTCTCGCTTTCGACGGCTACCTGCACAATGTGGGCTCGGGTCGGCTCGAAGTGTCCGGCAATCCTCAAATCGATGGCGGCATGAAACAGCTGGTCTTCGATGGCGAGCAGTGGAACGAGGTGGGCTCACCCAGGGTCAAGTTCGAAACCGACGATGGCCACAACCACTTTCACCTGATGGAGGCGGTCGACTATCGCATGTGGGACGAGGGTCGCACTTCGGTCATCGGCGACGCTTCAAAGGTCGGATTCTGCTTGATCGACACCGAACAGATCGAGGAGCTGCACGAAGCGTTCTACACCATCGAGGACTCAAACTACTGCGGCATCGACTCTCCTGATGCCACCGAGCTCACCATGGGTATCAGCCCTGGCTGGCGCGACACCTATGACGCCAACGTGACCTTTCAATGGGTGGACACCTCGTCGGTGCAGCCGGGCCGGTACTGGGTGAGCGCTCTCACCGACCCGAACGACGAGATCGTGGAGAGCAACGAAGACAATAACGACATGGTGTTTTCTCAGAACAAGTACGCAGTCGACGGCTACGTCGCTCGGTCGCTCCCGGTGCAGCGCGCGAACGAGCCGATCATGCTCAAAGCCAACCGGTACGGGATCGTTGGTGACTTGGCATTTGTGATCTCTGACGGTCCAGACAACGGTTCGCTCGACATTCCTGTGGGCGTGAATCTGTCGGCGCACGAAGTCGTTTACCGTCCGGCTCCGGGATTCACCGGAACGGACTCATTTCGCTACTACGCCCGCGATACCGCCAGCGGGTTCCCGCTTTCCCCCGTCGAAGTTACCGTCGAAGTCACGGTGACTGCCGACGACACCACGGCACTTCCCGACACCACCGCGGTTGGCACGATCTCTCTTGCGTCAGACCAGGAACTTTCCACAGCGTCAAAAGTCACTATTGACCTTGTGGCCGACGGCTTTGATCCGGCAGCGGCCGAGTGGTTTGCGGGCGATCTCCCGCCAGGACTGACGATCGACGGCTCGACTGGCCAAATTAGTGGTGTGCCCACGCTACGGGGCGACTACGAGTCAGCGATCGCAGCCCGGATCAACGGCGAGATCATGCGATCGGTCATTTCTCTATCGGTGGCCGACGCAGGAACGTTGGCGCTGCAGCCGTCCAACGACTTTGCGACGACCGAGGACCACCAACTCGTCATGTACTTCGGTCGAGGGACCAATGGCGCGAGTTACGAAGGTACCGGCATGCCCCAGGGTGTCACCGTCACCGAGAACTTGCCGCTGCTTGGAGGAGTTTCCGAAGAACTCGGTGAGTTCGACATTGAGATACGCGAGATCGTCGATGGGCAGGTCGTCGACCGGATCAATTTCACGTGGACAGTCAGCCCGTCTACCCGACCCGCCTTCGCGCTCTAGTCTTCGGTACTCAGCGGTGCGGCACTAAGATCAGCTTGTGCGGAGCAGCCTGGCTCATATTCTCGACCCGAGCGCCGGGCTGTCGCCTTGGGCGGTCATGGCCGCCGCAGCTATCGGTCTCGCTCTGATCGTCGAACATCATGTGGTGGCCGGGTTCGATCGCCAGCAGATTGGTCGCCGACTCCGCATTGGTGCGGCGATGCTTGTGGTTATTGCTTTGTCGGCCTTCTTGCTGCCTGTTGGCGGCGCTCAATCAGCAGGAGCGCCACTCCCTGATCTCATCAGCGATCCTCCCCGACCATCATTTTTTAAGGAGCTCAACACCGAAGACGGCACGACCAGATTGGTGGTGACCTTCGACGGCTACGTACACAACATCGGCGACGGCGCACTCGACCTGTTCGGTAATCCACAAGACGCCGATGGCATGAAGCAACGAGTGCGCAATGGCGACGAATGGGAGATCGTTGGCGCTCCAACCGTGCGCTACGAGACCGACGATGGCCACAATCACTTTCATCTCATCGAGGCAATTGAGTATGTGCTGTGGAACGAGTTGCAGGGAACACAAACTGCTGTTGGTTCCAAGGTCGGTTTCTGCCTGGTCGACTCGCAGCAGATGGAGCCTTTGTCCGAGCAGGCGTACACCGAAGATGGTGACAAATTTTGTCAAGAAGGTAACCCCGGCGCTACGAAACTACGTATGGGAATTTCGCCTGGCTGGCGAGACATTTACGACGCCACCACCACGTTGCAGTGGGTCGATGTCAGCAACGTTGCGCCCGGGCGCTACTGGATTGGGGCGATCACAGACCCCAACGATGAAATTCTTGAGAGCAACGAAGACAACAACGAGGTGATTTTCTCCCGACGCACGATCTCCGTGCCAGGATTCTCACCCCGAGCGCAACGGCCCGCAGCGGTCAATGCCGGCGTGGCCGACATCACTCTCGCGGCCTGGACCCATGGCACGGTCACCACCCCGATCTACGTGATCGAGCAAGGGCCATCCTCGGGCGAACTCAACGTGCCCGTTGGGGCCGACCTTGGGTCACCGCATGTGCGTTACTTCCCCGAACCGGGCTTCGAGGGCATGGACCAAATCGTGTTCTCGGTCCGGGATCAGGCCAGCCCGTATCCCTTCGATGCGCCGAAACTGGCAATCGATATCGAGGTGAGTCCGGGCGAAGCAGCCGACGGCAACGGCGTAGTTCCGAACCTATTTGTGCCGACGCTCACCGCCCCCAGCACCTTCTTTGAAACATCGGTCGGCGCTTGGTCGTTCGAGAAATTCGATGTAGCAAGCCCCGATGTCACCGCTACCGGCGATAACGATGCCCGATTGTTCGCTTCGGGCTTGCCTGCTGGGCTCGTTGCCGATCCTGTCGCGGCAACGATCAGCGGCATCCCTCTCGAGGGCGGCATTTTCGACGTTGAACTCACGGTGCTCAACGAACGTGGTGATGCCTCAGTTATCCAAAATGTGAGTTGGATTGTTAACGCGGCAGACGTCGGAGTTGGGCTTGGCGCAGTGGCTGACCAGTCGACGCCACGGGGCGAGCTCACCCGGCTTCGAGTCGGCCCCAATGCGCTGGGCGTGCGCTTCGAAGCGACCGGTCTGCCTCCTGGGCTTGCGCTCGAGGTGGGTGCCCCCGTGATTGCAGGCTCCGCATCTGAGGTTGGCGACTACCAAGTCACGGTCAAACAGTTCAACGGCGACGATGTCGTGACCGAGTCGGCATTTCAATGGACGATCCGACCAACAGTCGATATCGACTTTGCGTTGTAGGTCTTCTGTTGAGGCGCGCGGTTCATCGTCGGTGTCACACCCAGTAGCGATACTACGAAGGTGCGGTAGACGTCGGCTTCGACATCGCCAGTTCGGCTTGCGACGCCGAGCACGAGATCCGTCGCCGCATTGCGAATAGCAAAGGTCATGATGACCACCGAACCTTTTTCTCTGCCGGGGCGTCAGCCTGATCTCACCAAGTCGACGGCTTCGAGCCAAGATCGCGAGCCAGATTATCTGCGACGCCGTTTGAGAATCGCCCTTGAACGGCATCTTGCAACACATGGTTTCCGTCCTGCATTGACCGTGATCGGGTTCAACGGCAACACCACCACCGTGTTGCGCCAGGGGGTGGACCATCCAGAGGATGCGGTGCTGGAGTTTGTATTGCCCTCAGAGTATTCGGCGGTTGGGATCCTGGCTTCGTCGGTGGTGGCAACGCCTCCGGTACGCGGTCACGACGATGCCGCCTTGGCACTCGGCGTGACCCGAGGGGGCGCGATTGTGTCGCTTCTTGCCACCCGCAACGGGGTTGCCGATACTAGAGAGCCCCAAGGGTGGCTCATCGATGCGTGCTTGCGGGCGGTGAACCTTGACACCCCTGCGTGCGAAACCGCAGCGATCGCCTTTCTGGTCGCCTTGTGGCTTGACCGCCTCATGGTCGTGATCTTGAACGCTGCGACCACCGAACCTGTGGAGTGGGATGACGCGGTAGCGCTCTGCCCGATCCCACAGCGGTGGCGTTCTTCTGACCCGATCGACGTGGGCACCACGCTGGGTGCGACAGCCCGGTCATGGAGTGCGCTTCGCACCGCCGCAATCGACGGAAGCTATTCGCCACTGGGCATGACGGCCGAGCGGGCGCGATGGATGGACGACGCTATGTTTGCCCGCTGGTGCATGGGTTCGTTCCCGGACCTGGCAAACCTGCGGGCCGATGTCGAATTCTTGGCACCGCCTCCGGTCGCTGAGCGGATTGAATTGGCCTTACGTGCAGCATGGATTGCCCATCGTTAGCGACGGTCAGCATCACTGGCAGAACCACCTATTCTTGGTCGCCGGCGCCTATCGATGCGGCCAAACCGGTTTCGAATAGTTCGGTCATGCGTTGGCGCCCTGCGTCGTCGAGCGTCAGCCAGTCATAGATCGATCCGCCGATCGACCCGGTGTCCACGAGCGACTGGGCAAAATCGTCGAGCTGGTCGACTTGGGCAATGTAGGGCTCGGTTCCCGATTGGGGTGCTTGGAGTTGACCACCAATGCCGCCGATTGGATGGACCAGCGCCTGGGGGTCGCCCAGGTTGGCCCGCAACCTTTGCACACTCTCGGCGTTGTAGGTGTAGCCGTTGCCGTAGGGGTCAGTTCGGAACGACCAGTAGCTCATTGGCAGCCATACGTCGTACAGATTGTCGATCTCTTGCCACGGAAAATCGGGCCAAAACGTTGGGTTGATGACCTCGGTTTGGACTGGCGGCAGCACGATGGCGCCCAGCGGGTCTCCATTGGTTTGTATGTTGAGAAGCCGGGACAGTCGAACGAAGCGCTGGTTGCGTTCTGCCGAATCGAGGCCGTCTTGGTTCCACTCGATATCTACCGCGACGCCGTCGAATCGGTGCCCTAACGCTTCGAAGTTGTGCGCCGCCATGAGGTGATCGAGGTCGGTGGTGTCGTCGTCCCATTTCGGCAGGTACCACGCGACCACTTGCATATCGTTTTGGTGAGCGCGCAGCAGAAATTCGGTTAAGAGCCAGCGGTCTTCGAGCAGCTCGGGTGAGCGATCGTCGAGCCGTCCGGACTGCAAGTACAAGGTTCGCACGCCAGCTGCTGCCATCTCGTCGACTGCCGATGGGGCAAGCGGAGGTATGCCGGTGCCGCTGTAGGGAGGTGAATAGTCGAACCCATCGACCCAGGTGCCCATGCCCCGGTAGGCGTCGACGGTGCGGGGTTCTTGTTCGGCAAACGCAACGGTGTTGGGGCTAAGGACCGCAAAGTCGAGATTTGCCAACGGCGCGGGCTCGGCCAGCGAGCGACTTCGGAACAAAAACAGTGCCGAAGCGGCCACGACCACAATCACACCAACCACAACGGCAACACGTTGCAGGAGCTTCATCGTCGGCACGCCGTGACATTACTGCCGAGCCAACCAGTATTACTTGACCTGAACTACGGAAATCTGTCGCGCAGGGGTGCAATCGCCGCCTGGTTCGGGCATCGTTAGGCGTTCGATTTGCATCACCCTGGAGAACCATGTCGTTCAAGGCTGGAGACCGCGTTGTCTACCCTCATCATGGCGCCGCCGTGATTGAGAAGAAGGAGAAGATCGAAGCGTTTGGTCGCGAGACCGAATACCTCGTACTCCGTATGGCGCACGGTGAGATGACGCTGCGAGTGCCCGTCGACAAGGTCGACGATGTTGGCATGCGTTGGCCGATCAGCGGCGACGATGTCGACGACTTGTTCGACGTGCTCAAAAAGCGAGATGTACGAGAGCCCGCCAACTGGAGCCGCCGCTTCAAGAACCACCAAGAGAAGCTCAAGTCAGGCGATGTGTATCAAGTCGCCGAGGTTGTGCGTAACTTGGCGCTGCGCGACCAGGACAAGGGTCTCTCCGCCGGAGAGAAGACGCTTTACCAGAAGGCTCGGTCGGTGCTCGTAAGCGAGCTGAGCTTTGCACTCGACGTGAGCGAAGACGATGCAATGGACAAAGTCGACGGCGCACTCGTATAAACGCCGTACGGCTAGATAGCGCACAATCTGCGTTGGCGTAGCGGTTGCGGCCGCTACTATGACCGGCGGTAGCGAAGCGGTCTTGGGCAACTCTCAAGGTTGCTGAGCGAACCGAGCTACCCGCATTCGGGCGTGGTGTAATTGGTAACACAGCTGGTTCTGGTCCAGTCGTTGGGGGTTCAAGTCCTCCCGCCCGAGCAAAGAAAACAAGCCTGCCCCGTTCGTCTAGCGGCCTAGGACGCCACCCTCTCAAGGTGGTAGCACGGGTTCAAATCCCGTACGGGGTACCAAATCCAGACCGCATGGGACGTACATGAACCCATGCGGTCTTGTCGTTTTCGACTGATGTCACTTGCGAGTCAAAGAGTCCGTTTCCAAGCGACGGCCGGGCCGGCATCCGCAACGCCCTCACCGAGTCGCTCCACGAGCGCAAGCACGATTGCGAACTCAGTGTGAAGTACGTTCATGGACGCGAGTTAGGCCGATACCCGGTTCCGCCCCGGGATCGGGTGAGACTTGAACCCGAGGTGCTCAACCGCCGTAGTGGTCCATGGTGTTCTTGCCAGCGCGCATCTCATCGATAGCTCGTTGCGTATCCGCAATGGCCGATTCAAGCTCGGCGATCACAGAATCTTTGTCTGAAGTGAACGCGAGATCATCGATGAGGGTCGCGAGTCGGCCTTGTGACCGCCAGGCCGCCATCTTGGCCCACTCGGCGAACAGCACTTGGGGGTCATCGACCGCTAAGAGATCTGAGCTTCGACTCTGGTCGTCGACTGCGGTATCGGTGGCAACGTAGCCGTTTACCATCGAGATTCTCTCGTCGAGGCTAAATAGCGGCCCGGCGCGGTGCACCACCATGTCGCCATGCAATGCAATCGCGTAACCGGGGCCAGGGAATTCGGGAGCGACTGTCCGTTCGGCGGGGGGTGTCAGGCCCCTCTCGGCCAACTCAGCTGCTTCGTGCTTGGTGCCAAGGAAATACTCGAAACGGCCGCCATCGACCTCAACGGGGTCCGTGACCATCATCACGAAGTCAAGAGGCAAGGTGTCGTGGTGCCATTTGTCAATGGCGTTGTCGATGCTGTCGGGCTCAAAGTTGATGTGGCCGAGGTGCAGGGGCATAGCGTGAGGCGCAATTGAGATGCCGTAGATCGCTTCCAGATGGGCGGTGACGTCGTCGCTTGTGCATAGGTCCCGCAGCCACTTCGAGCGATAACACCCGCCGCGAACAATATTCTGAACCCGGTCGGCGCCCGAGTGAATGTGGGGCCGCAGTCGGCGGGCTACATCGAGCATGATCGACGCCCCTTCGTCGCTGAGTACTCGAAACGGACTCGAGGCCGCTACCGGTGTTGCCTTCGTTGCTATCTCGTCGCCCTGATACCCGAGATCTGCCAACATCAGGACCTCCGAAGGCACCTCTAGCTGGAGGTGGATCGCGGGATCGAACGCTGGCTCATTGTCGAGCCACACATATCCGTGGGGTTGGGTGGCTGGAAAAGGTACGGCTACTCCCATAGTTCGATCATCGACGATGGGTTGAAGTGTGTCCAGTGCATGTTAAGAGCTCTTCTGGTGCAAATTGTGCAACTATTGGCGGATGGAATTGGATCGATCTCATCTTGAGTTGCTCAGCGCCCTCGCAAAACATCGCACGCTTGCTGATGCGAGTGCTGCGATCAATCTGAGTGCTTCAGCTGCAAGTCGCCGATTGCACGACGCCGAACGCCGACTCGGCGTGCCTCTTGCTGAACTCGATGGTCGAACTCTGAGGCTGACAAGCGCGGGCAAGATTCTCGCAGACACTGCTGTTAGCGTGACCGACCAGGTCACCGAGGCCGAACTTGCGGCCAGGTGGCTGAGCAGCGGTGCCGACGCGCCGATCCGTATTGGCGTGGGGTTCTTCGATCGAGTGGCCTGGTTGCTTCCCACTGGCGACGACCTGTCATGTGAGGTTGTTCGTTCACCGTCGTCTCGTTCACAAGACGTGCTGGACCATCGGCGGGTCGACCTGGTTATCGATGTCGGCACCCGGCACGACGGGATCACACTGCTTCGTGACCATCTCGTGCTGGCAGCGTCACCGACTCACCGGTTGGCTGCCAAGCCCGTCATCACCGCTGCCGATCTTGAGCCTCACCGCTATTTCGCTTCTGACCCAAACCCGCTTCCGGGATTCGAGTTCGACCACTTCTTTGTTCCTGGTCGTCACCGCCCCGCAACGATTGTGCGGGTCGAGTCGTTCAGCACAGTCATCGACTTCACCGCCCGGGGCGACGGGATCTCGATCCAACCGCGCCAATCAATTTTGAACCTCGCAGGCGACCAGGTCATCGCCATCGAACTCGACGTCACTATTGCGGTGGAGTGGTATGCCAAGCCCTCGAAAGCGACCGCTGCTACCGCCGAGGCAATCGAAAAGATTCAGGCCTCCACGCGGAAGCACAGCTCTCAAGCTTTTGTTCCGATGACCTAGCTGCTCGCCACCGCCTCGCCACCCCGGTTGGATGCGCTTCGTTGGAGTCATAGCTTGGGCGGATGGGCCAGACCGTTGCCATTGCCTGTTGTCGGGCCACGCCCGTTGCGCCGCCTCATGAGTTGTACCCCGACCCTGACTCGGACCTGTTAGCCGCAAGGCTCATGAGCTGGGGGTGCCACGCAGTAAAAGTTGCGTGGGACGACCCTGCTGTTGATTGGGCGGCGTGTGCTGCGGTGATTATCCGAAGCACGTGGGACGGAGTCGACCGGTCCAAAGAGTTTCTGCGCTGGACGGAAACAGTGAGCGCCCAGTCCGTGTTGCAGAATCCGGCCCCGACTGTTGCCTGGAACATGAATAAGCGCTATCTCCAGGATCTTGAGGCCGCGGGAATCGCCACCATTCCGACCCTTTGGGTCGAACCCGGCGAGTCGTGGATTCCTCCTATCGGCGAGTTCATCGTCAAGCCAGCGGTTGGTGCTGGCGCCAGAAATACCGCGAGGTACTCCCAGCAAATGCAAGCGGGCGCCTATGACCATGTTTCGATGCTTGGTCAGAACGGACAGACAACGCTGGTCCAGCCGTACCTGCCTTCGATCGAGACCGAAGGCGAGATTTCGCTCGTATTCATCGACGGCCGCTTCAGTCACGCGATCCGCAAAGGCAGTTTCTTGAACCTCGACGAGGGCATCATCGACAACCCCTGGGAACAGATGACGTACTTAGGCTTAAGCGAACCTTCACCTATCGAAATGACTCTTGGAAGCGCAACGTTTGACATGGCTCAGCAACGAGCCGCTCAACCCCTTATCTACGGGCGAGTCGACCTGGTTGCCGACGCACACGGCAACCCACTGATTATGGAGATGGAACTCATCGATCCCTTCCTCTCCTTAACGGTTGCGCCCCATGCCGCCGACAACATGGCACAAGCCATCGCCCGGTCCATCTAACCCATCGACCCGAACTAGAACTCTTCGGGGCACCACGGCGCCCGAGCGGTGCCGAACATCTGTCCAACGGTGCGGATCGAGTCGGCTGAGCCAGCTAACCGACCAGCGGCGTTGTACATGTCTGCGCACTGGCGACCGAGATAGAACGCTCCGAGTTCTCGCACATCGAGCGTGACATCGGCAGACGCATTGGTAGTCGAGACTGCACCCACTCCACCCTCGACCACGAGTTGGTAGGTGCCACCGCAGTACCCAAGGCCATCTTCGATTGCCATCACGATGGACCCATCGCATTCATAGGTTCGCGCTTCGAGCGCACGGGCTACATCGAGCACTCGCACATACAGCGCATCGCCAACCACCCGGGTTACCGCTCGGGCATTGTCGACTTGGTAGGCCATCGGGTCATCGACTGCCCCGCCCCAAAAGCGGACATTTGGGAACAGGTCGACCGATAGAGCGTGAGCCCACAGCGCCCGGTGTGCTCGAGGGTCAGCCGCGACCAGCGCGTTGATTCCAAGCTGTCCCTCGGCGACGAAGTTGTCCCACTTGCTTTGTTGGCGATACGACAGGTAGCCAACGACTTCGTCTGCGCGGCGCGCAACGATGTGGCGGCCAGAACTTTGCCCGCTGCGACGGTGCTCCGGGTCTTTCATAAGGTCTCGCCACCGGGCTTCGTCGCGCTCGATGAACCCGCTTCGTTGTGCCGCTACCGAGGACCAGAACGGGGCCACCACCTCGAGCAGTAAGTCGCCAGGAATCATCGAGAGCGTGATGTCATCGTCGACTTGTGGGGGTGTCAGTCGGCGACAGTCAATCTTGATCTCGTGGCTTTCAACGGCCAGGCCGAACCCGAATCGGCCATAAATACCGGGCTCACTTGCCCAAAGACCAGCCAAAGCCTCGCCCCGCGAGCGAGCATCGTCGAGATGCTGCTTCACCATCGACCGCAAAATACCGCGGCGGGTGTGCGTGGACCGCACCGCGACCATGGTGGTACCCGCCATATCGAGCTGAGCACCACCCGGCACGGTCACCACCAGCGGAAAATCGCCGAGTGTGCCAACGATCTCGCCGTTCTCAAAGACTGCCACCGTGCGATCCAGCGGCAGCAGACTCAGGAAGCGATCGTCATCGTCTGGGTGCGCATCGGAACCGAAGCCCACAGACACGGCCTGGCGGAAAGCTCGTACTTCTTCGACCGTGATCGAGCGCTGTTCGTAGTCCATAACGAACGAAGGTAGTTGCCGCGCAGCCGTGCAGACACAACATTTCGGCACAGGTACAACCGCTATACCCGTCAAAACGCAAGAAACCCGCTGCCAGAAGCAACGAGTTTCCTTGTCGGGCTGGTGAGATTCGAACTCACGACCCCCTGCTCCCAAAGCAGGTGCGCTAGCCAAGCTGCGCCACAGCCCGAAGATTTGCTACCGAGGTGACAAATCGCCGGGGCTTAGTATGCCTCATCCGACACACAAATCAATGGTGATTTGGGTCATATGCCATCAATCGGCCAAATTGTCTGACATGACGACACAACTTCGCCGCTATCAAGTGCAGGACGAAGCCGGGCTTGACCGCCTTGCCGCCTGGTTTCCCCGGCTGGTCCCGGTGCGAGAGAAGTACGGCTTCAAGGTCGAGTGGGCGTACGCCGACTACGAGAATCTGCAGTTCGTGTGGGCGGTGAGCCATGTTGGCGACTTTGAAGCCGCGCTTGCCGACTATGAACCGTCGCCCGAACGCTCCGCCGCCTTCGAAGGCTTCGACAATCCAATCACCGAGATGGTGCTTGGTTATGTGGATCAGGTCGTGTAGTCCGGATTGCGTTAGTCCACAAGCAGGTCGAGCAGCTGAACTTCTATACGCCGGTTAATCTGGCGCCCCTGGGCAGTGTCGTTGGAGGCTACGGGTGAGCTCTCGCCTAGTCCGATCGATTGAAGTCGATCCGGGTCGACTCCCCGACCAACCAGATACTCCACGACGGCTTCGGCTCTGCGCTCAGAGAGCCTCTGATTGACCTGCTCGCCACCGACTGCATCGGTGTGCCCCTCGACGACCATGGTCACTTGTGGATTCAAGCTCATAAGCAAGACACCGAGGTCGAGGGTCGGTACGAAGTCGTCGGCAATTGTTGCACTACCGGTCCTGAACAGCACCGCCTGTTCCACCCGCACGTTGCCATCGTTGGATATGGGCGCGTCAGGACGCACGACGAAGTTGTTCTCGACGTTATCCGGCCCTACAACTGCGACTGCGCGGGCATAGAGCTCATCGGCCTCGTCTTGGCTTTGGACCGGTCCCTCAAGGAACAGCGTTGGGGGGCGGAAGATTGCTCCCCGTGCGGGCAACTCCGAGAGTGGCGGCAAGTCGGCGACGGGATCGGGCGTTGGCTCGGGCTCGGGCGTTGGCTCGGGCGTTGGCTCCGGCTCGGGCGTTGGCTCCGGCTCGGGCGTTGGCTCCGGCTCGGGGGTTGGCTCTGGCTCGGGGGTTGGCTCTGGCTCGGGCGTTGGCTCCGGCTCGGCTACAAGGTCGGGCTCCGCTGCCGCTACGGGTTCGGCCGGAGACTGTTCTGCAGTCGGTTCCTGTTGCACCGAGGTGACCTGTGCGGTCGGGTCTGCGCCCGAGGCAATGTCGGCTTCGGTGCCAGATCCTCGCACCAGAAGAAACGCAACAATGCCAGCAATGATGACTGCGGCCGTCAGCATCGCAACGAGAGGGAGCTTTGACGCGCGTTCGTCGCCGATTTCCATTTCGGTTTCCGGGGCGAACGCCTCGACGGCAGCATCGAACTCGGCTTTAGCTGCTACCGATCGCGACGTCTCCGCTATCGACCCCGGCGCAACGGCTGCGGCGGCGCCAACCGTGGCGGGAACACTGAATACGTCGGGCTCGGCTTCGTCGCCGCCGGGCTGCACGGTCGGATCACCTTGGTCGAACCCGTCGGACTCCGGCAAGGCCGGCGCTAGCGGTTCATCAGTGTTGCGACGAGCCGGATCCATGACAACGGTGGCTTCGACATCGAGGGCCTCGATGCCAGCTCCGGCAACAGTCAGGTCGTCGTCTCCGCCAAATGATGACGATGCCATACCTACCGCACCACTGGCTGCAGCTGCGGTCACAGCGGTAGCGGCGCCCGCCGTGAACGGGTCGTCGTCGTGTTCGTCTTCAGCCGCCGGCATCTCGAGGGCGTCGCTATTGGTAGTGGCTTCTTCGCTGTCGTCGGCCTGCCACACGGTCACGGGATGATCCTCGGCACCGCTCAGAGGTGCGCCGAGCCCAAGCATGCCGATCCCGGCGCCGACTACTGGAGCCAGGTCTTGCAGCGTGAGTCCGGCATGACTTGCAAGTAGACCATCAGCGATCTCACAGTCGACAAGGGCTTCGGGTGCGCCACCTGTCGGGTTTGAGCGCCGGATCGATTCGTCTCGTGGAACCATCGACACATTCGAGAAACCAGCCTCGGTAAGCGCGGTCTTGATAGCCGTAACCGTCGAATCCATCGTTACGTCACCAACGGTGACCGCCACAGGAAGCCTGGCCGTCACATCCAGGGCGATGGCGATCCGCGATGCGACCAATGCTGCGTCGGCTGCATCGTTGAGTTCAAGCTGCGCATAACCGCCGGCTGCTGCAGTCGTTCCGGCTGTAAGCACGATGCCACGCACGAAGGCGAAGTCGACATCGAGGGCAAGTACACGATCTGGTCTCTCACTCACACCAGGAAAGTACCGTACGCACCTGCAGAGCGCACGAATTACTGCGCAATGAATCCCGTGAGACGTCACGCTCAGTAGCGCTACGATGGCCAGATGGCTACCTCAGATCCTTTTAGCGAACCGTTCGGCACCCTCTTTGGTGACCAGATCACCGTCGCGCACGGCAGCCCGCAGGGGTATTCCTACGCCGGAGCAGCCCAACCGCTCGCCAACTTTGCGCTTCACCCGGGCACCCACGCTCTGCACTACGGCAGTGCCTGTTTCGAAGGTTTGAAGGCCCACAAACAAGGCGATGGCTCGGTTGCCATCTTCCGGTTGAGCGACCATATTGCTCGATTCCGTAACTCGATTGGACTACTTCGGTTACCCGTCCCCGATGCCGATCTCTTGCACACCATGTTCCTGCATGCAGCTGCGGCCAATCTTGGCCACACTCCCCCGCAGCCAGGTTCGCTCTACCTTCGCCCGACGATTCTTGGATCGGATCGCAATATCGGCGCCGCGGCTGCGCCGAGTCAGAGCAGCCTGCTCTATGTGCTCACAAGCCCCGTTGGTGACTACTTCGCCGGAGGCGTGCGACCACTCAGCCTCCTCGTCGAAACAGAGACGCCGCGCACCACGCCCCAATTCGGCTCAGTCAAGAGCGGCGCGAACTACGTGATGGCGCTCGGACCCACCCTTGATGCCAAGGCAGCTCACGGAGTCGATCAGGTACTGTTTGCAACAAGCGGTGACACGACCGAAACAGGCGCCGCCAATTTCTTCATGGTCGACGACAACCGGCTCATCACCCGCAACCTCGATGACTCTTTCTTGCATGGTGTGACTCGTTCATCGATCATCACCATGGCAAGCGACCTTGGTTATGCCATCGAAGAGCGCTCGATGCCGGTATCAGAAATTCTTGAGCGCACCGCCGACGCCGAAATGTTCTTATCGGGTACCGCAGCGGTAATCGCCCCGGTTGGCTCGCTCGTGACCGCCGATGGCACGTTGACCGTACGAGACGGTCAACCTGGGCCGAACACCATGCGCCTGCGCCAAGCTCTGGTCGACGTGCAATCTGGCGCCGCCCCAGACCCTCACCATTGGCGCACCACAGTCGTCTAAGGGGGCTAGCGGATAGGTCTCGACATCTGTTGGCAGCCCCACGAGTTGCGCCGATTGTGGAGCTTCGCACTCTGCCTATACGCGACAACCTCTAAGTGAACGAGCTAAGCCGGCGGTAGCCGGTAATGCGTCCAATAGACACGGCGGCAGCTTCGCGCAGTTCATTTCTGATGGTTGCTTCGACCCCCGACGGCGAGACCTGCACGTTGGCCATCTCGAGCTCATCTGCGATTTGGAGCAGTCGGTGATTGTGATAACTGTCGGAGACCAGAATCACCGACGCAAACTCGTTTTTGAGCATCTGGAACTGCGATGCCGATAGCTGCTCGTAGGTATTCGTTCCTTCGGGTATGACCAGAATTACCTCTTCGGGTACACCCTTGTCGCGCAAGTGGCTGAAGCCAGCCAGGCCTTCGGTGGTGATGTCTCCGGCTTGCCCTGCTCCGGTAGTCATAATCACCGGCGCGACACCTTTCTCCCAAAGCTCAAAGGCGTGATCAAGGCGCTCGCGAAGGACTCCTGATGGAGCACCGTTGTATTGGGCAGCGCCAAGTACGACGATCGCGTCGGCTGGTGCAGGGGCGCCAACATCGGCAGCGCCGCGGACCTGTGCAAAGTTGAACACAAAGTAGGCCACAGCGAGCAGGCCCGCAATGAGCACGATCGCCCCGAGCCGAACTGCGGTACGGCGAGCTACACCGGGGGCCAATAGGGACTGTTTGGCCTTTGGTGTCGGCGGAGTATCGGCGCTTGCTTCACGCTCATGAACGTCGAGCGCTTCTTCGTCTTCTTGGCTGATCGTCCAGTACTCGTAGCCGTCGGCAACCCGGTTTGCGCCTTGGAACTGCGCTTTACTTTCACAACGGTTATTCGCTGGTGAGGAGGCCACGAGCGGCTCGCAATCGATCAATTGTCTTGTCACGGCCAAGCCGAACGAGAGGCCCGTAGAGAGGAATGCCTCCCATCTTGCCAGTTACCGCCACCCGCACGGGGACTGCGGACTTCACACCAAGTGCGTCGCCCACTGCTCGAACGGTTTGGTTCAGGGTTTCTTCTTCCCACGGGCAATCGGCGAAGGCGTTGATGACACCATCGAGTACCCCGTCGGCCTGTTTCGCCTTATGTAGACCCTTGTTCAGCGCTTTTTCTTCGATCTCGATCGTGTCGAGGAACAACCAGTCGTACCACTCGGGCACCTCGCTGAGCGTTGCGACACGCTGCTGAACGTCGGCGGCGAATTCCTGCACAAGCGATACATCGACCGCTTCTGGTGTCCAACGCTCGTCGGCCTGCAAGTGCGGCATTGCGCCGGCAACGAATTCCTCGGCGGTGAGATCTTGGATATAGGTGCTATTGAAGTGGTCGAGTTTCTTCAGGTCAAAGAATGCGGCTGCCTTGTTCACCCGACCCAGGTCGAACTTGTCGATGATCTCGCTGATCGGACGGATTTCGATGTCGTCGTCGGGGCCCCAGCCGAGTAGAGCCAGGTAGTTCACCATGGCTTCGGGAAGGTAGCCGCGATCTCGATAGTCGGCAATCGAGACATCGTCGCGACGCTTCGATAGCTTCTTGCGCTGTTCATTGACAAGCAGCGGCAAGTGACCGTAGACCGGGGGCGTGGCGCCGATCTCCTCCATGAGCAGTTGAACTTTGGGCGTTGTCGACAGCAAGTCTTCGCCGCGGATGGCGTGGGTGATACCCATGTCGGCGTCGTCGACGGCATTGGCCAGCAGAAACGTGGGCGTGCCGTTTGACCGCCAAATCACGAAATCCTCGAGGTCGTTCGTTTCGAAGCTAACTTCGCCTCGCACCGCATCGGTGAACACGACCTGACGTTCTTTGGGTACCCGGTAACGCACGGCATGGCCGTCGACTATTTCAGTGCTCTCGACCACGTTCTTGTCGCCGTCTTCGAGATAGGCACGACCCGATGCGAGCAGTTCGGTCACGACTTCGCGGTGTCGTTCTCGGGCTTCGCTCTGGAATGAAGGGCCTTCGTCCCAGTCGATTCCCAGCCAGCGCAATTCGTCGAAGATGACGTCGATCAGTTCTGGGCGGTTGCGGTCGCCGTCGGTGTCTTCGATACGCAGCACAAAGGTGCCCCCAACGGCGCGTGCGAACAGCCAGTTGAACAGTGCAGTTCGCGCACTGCCGACATGCAGGTAGCCGGTGGGCGATGGAGCAAAGCGGCAACGGATGTCAGGATTCGGGTTGCTGTTCATGGGGAGTCTTCT
>Ga0114956_1000323_pt1 | contig 33073 bp, 30 predicted proteins | sample MaitaG_FD_87304 | JGI IMG/M metagenome (GOLD analysis project Ga0114956, IMG submission 87304) | Marine algal microbial communities from Maine, USA - Maine_Asex2 metaG | ecosystem: Host-associated > Algae > Red algae > Unclassified | place: Maine, USA | collected 2015-01-05 | reverse complement strand
TTATTATTATTATTATTATTATTATTCAGAAATAAAATTGCATACTTATGACTTACATGAAGTTATTCTCTCTCATCCAATCATCATTGTAGAGTTTGCCTACATAGCGACTTCCATGGTCATGGAATATGATAACTACCACATCATCTTCTGTTAATTGATCCTTTAATTGCAGTAATCCGGCCAAAGCAGAACCAGCGGAATAGCCCAATAATAAGCCTTCTTCTCTAGCTAATCTTCGAGCAGCCAATGCACCATCTTTGTCATTTACTTTTTCAAAATGATCGATGACGCCAAAATCGATGTTTTTAGGAATGATATCTTCGCCTATACCTTCCGTTATATAAGGATATATTTCCGATTCGTCAAATACACCCGTCTCATGATATTTCTTCAGTGCTGACCCATAGGTATCAACGCCCCATATCTTAATGTTTTTATTTTGCTGTTTCAGATATTTTCCAGTTCCCGAAATAGTCCCACCCGTCCCGACACCAACGATCATATGGGTAATTTTACCCTGAGTTTGCATCCATATTTCAGGACCGGTGCTTTCAAAATGTGCTTTCGTGTTAGAAAGATTATCGTATTGGTTGCACCAGAAGGAATTAGGTGTTTCTTTCGAAAGTTTTTCTGCCACAGAATAATATGAATCCGGATGATCTGAAGCAACATTCGTAGGGCAGATGATGACCTCAGCTCCTAGTGCTTTCAATATATCCGCTTTTTCCTTCGACTGCTTATCAGTGGTTGTAAATATAGTCTTGTAGCCTTTTACGCAAGCAGCTAGGGCTAAGCCCATACCAGTATTTCCAGAAGTACACTCAATAATGGTTCCCCCAGGCTGTATTTTGCCTTCTTCTTCGGCATCCTCAAGCATTTTCAGAGCCATGCGGTCCTTGATACTATGACCAGGATTGAAGGTTTCGACCTTTGCTAATACCAATGCAGGAACGTCCACGACCGTTTTATTTAACTTAATAAGAGGTGTATTTCCTATGGTTTCTAGTATATTGTTGTAGTACATATTTTTGCTGATTCGACACAAATATAAGGAGAAGGATGAGGACAGAGGGGGATTTATTGAATTTTATGCTTGCGCATAAATGCGAGTGTGCTATTCTCCTTTACTGTAGGTCATTACAATTTGAAATTTACTATCCAACGCACCAATTTTTTTAGCTACCGCTGGAGAAATAATGCAGTCAATATTCTTTCGGTAAAGATTCTTAGGAATTTCTCCTGCGACAGTAGCAAATACCTCCATGCCGGTAAGCGTATTCTTTATCTTTATTTGTGAATTAGGGCTGGCATCATTATGTAGAACCAAGAGTGTATTTGAGTTGTTGATTTTCTTTTTATCCCAAAACGCAATGCCCTTTCGAGTGACTTTTGCAGTTTTTGCCGGGATTTTCACAAGTTTACCTGTATCCTTAATAGCATTTACAATATCCAAAGCGTCTTCTATTTCTAGAGAATCAACTTTAACCAAAGAATCCGCTTTATCTTTGCCAAGAGAATTACTACTAATTGAACTATTACTGTCTGAACGATTATTTTGCTCAAGCTTGGATTTTTCAAATATCTTTTTGAATACTAAACTAGGTTGGTCAAAATTCGTTTTTTGTTTAATCTCAGTATCAAAATAACCCACAATCAAATCTTGATTTAAATCTAACTTGTAGTCTGTAATTCCATTTCTAGCACACAAATGATCTACGTCTTGGTCAAAGTATTTCTTAGCAATTGTATATAGCGTTTCTTTTGTTTTGGCCGCATAATGTACAGGAAGAAACTGCTTCCCTTTTGCCGTATTTAGCTTAAACTGAGCCTTATTGAAAGGAACTCTTAAAATTTCTTTACGCTGAATATCTTCCGCATTATCCATTTGATTTATTAATAATACATCTGACATTCCTGTATTATAAAACTTACAAATGCTGTAAAGAGTTTGGTTTTCTTTTACAGTATGTAAAATGAAAATTTTATCATTGTCTACAACTTCTACGATAATTTTAGGAGGAATTCTTTCTTGAGCGGAAATCGGGAAATGCCCAAAAAGGAAATAAACTACCATACAAAGCCCAATCTTGATAAAACTAGGCATCGTTGATAAAAGGCGTATATTGTCCATGGTTTTTGGATTAATATGCAAACATATTAATAATTTTCGTAATATAAAAGTAATTCAAAAAGAATAACTTATCAATAATATGACTAAAATAGTCGCCATTATTCCTGCACGGTACAAATCGACCCGTTTTCCAGGCAAAATGTTAGCACAAATCAACGGAAAGACGCTCATAAAGCATGTATATGATAGAGTCATGGAAATGAATCTTTTTACATCTGTCCACATTGCTACTGATGATGTTCGGATTCAAGAGGAATTACAGAAATTTAAGGTAAAGGTCATTATGACCTCTCAAGAGCATCATACAGGCACTGATAGAATTATAGAAGCTTTGGATCTCTTGAACTTAGAATACGATTATGTAGTGAATGTACAAGGGGATGAAGCATTGATATCAAAATTACAATTAGCTCCCCTCCAAAATACTTTAATACAAGAGCAAGAAGACATTGTAAGCCTGATGGTAGAAAATCATAATTTTGAGGATTATACAGATTCTAACTGTGTAAAAGTCGTAGTTGACCAACAAAGTAGGGCTCTTTATTTTAGTCGGTCTCCAATTCCTTTTGTCAGAAGTCAAGTTAATATTTATTTTTATCAACATCTAGGAGTGTATGCCTTTTCCAAAAATACAATTCATCAAATTAAAAATTTAGCGCCTACAAGGAATGAGAAATTAGAAAAGCTTGAGCAATTAAGATGGTTAGATCATGGCATGAAGATCAGAATGGTAAAAGTAAAAGGAAGACTGATCGGAATAGATACAGAAGAAGATATGAATCTAATCCAGGGTCTACTTTAGAATGATATTGCAGATTCTCATTTAAGTTTCCTATTTCAGATACTTATGGTAAATTCATATTACAGATGATATTTTATAGTGGATAAATACTTAAAAGTAAATTAAAGAACCTTGCTAGAAAAGCTCAATGGCAGTAATTGAGTGGCGCTTTTCAAGTGATAAATTTCATCGTCATCTCCTTTTAGGTATATATTGATGGATCTGTTTTGTTTTTCTTCAAATTCAAATATCACTTGTCGACAAGCACCACATGGACTAACCGGATTAGGTAATTTTTTGACTGGATTTCTTGCTGTAATTACCAAATCTTCAATAATAGAATTTTTGTTATCTGTGCCAGCATTGTACAAAGCGACTCTTTCAGCGCATATACAAAGAGGGTAGGATGCGTTTTCTTGATTACACCCTGAAAACACCTTACCATCTGAGGTTCGTAGAGTTGCCGCTACCTGAAAATTTGAATACGGAGAATAGGACTTCTCCAACATTTCTTGTGCAATTTTAAATAATTCCATTACCTCGGTAGATAGCTCATTCAACTGAAGAATATTATATTCAATATGTAATTGGATTGTCTTCATATATCTATTAACTTATTATAGCAAAAAATATTCCTAAGAATGATTATTAGAACTAGTAGCGAACAAAATGGCTATTTCAAAAGTACCAAGTATTAATAAGACTCTATTGACTTCTCTATTGACTACCTCTTGATCAGAAAATAGAATAGAATGGAAATAGGCGAGTAGCGAAGATGGATTTTAAACTTAACTAAGCCATAGATAATCGCAGTAGAAATTCATTTTATTCTCTTAAGCAGAGTAAAATTTTCTGATCAGTCGGGAATCCAGAATATAGATTGACCTAAATAAAAGCACTGTAGTACAAACTATAAACTCCTGAACATCTGTTAATACCATATATTATATTTATTTCTGGGCAACCATTTGGTTCTGCAGGTACCATATAGATATATAATTTGATAAAAACCAAAGGATGTTTAAAAATCTGATATTCGTATCCTTCTTTATATATTGCCTTTTTTCGGAAGCTACAGCCCAAGAAACGTACACCATCAGTGGCTACATAACGGATGCTCAAAGCGGAGAATCTTTAATCTCTGCCAGTGTTTTTGAAGGTGAAAACAAAGCTGGGACAGTTGCTAATCTTTATGGTTTTTATAGTATTACACTCCCAAAAGATTCTGTTTACTTAAACTTTTCTTACATCGGTTATGAGCCGCAATTATTAGGCTTTTACTTAAATAAAGATATTGAATTCAATGTTGGATTGAAAACGTTGGCGACTCTAGATGTAGTAGAAATCATCGCTTCAGAAACAGAAAAGATCGAGGAAAAAACGGAAATGAGTGTGATCGAAATACCGGTAGCACAAATTAAAAAAATGCCAGCGCTGTTAGGCGAGGTGGATGTACTCAAAACGCTACAATTGCTTCCTGGAGTGCAATCTGGAGGGGAAGGACAATCGGGATTATATGTAAGAGGAGGAAGTCCAGATCAAAATCTGATTTTACTGGATGGGGTTCCTGTGTACAATGTCAATCACCTTTTTGGATTCTTTTCTGTATTTAATGCAGATGCCATCAAGGATGTAAAATTGACGAAAGGCGGATTTCCGGCTAGATATGGAGGAAGATTATCCTCGGTCTTGGAAATAAATATGAAAGAGGGCAACAACCAGGAGTTTCATGGAGCTGGTTCTATTGGTTTGATTTCTTCTAAGTTATCTTTGGAAGGCCCGATTATAAAAGATAGGGCCTCATTCATAATTTCTGGTAGACGGACTTATATTGATTTGTTAACTCGTCCAATTATAAAAAGTGAGTTCAGAAATTCTGGTTCAGAAGGAGTTACTGGTTACTATTTCTATGACCTGAATGCAAAGGTAAATTACAAGTTTTCAGATAAGGATCGTTTGTACCTAAGTGCTTACACTGGGAAAGATGAATTTTATTTTGATTTAGAAACGAAGGAGGAAAATTATACTGAACGTATTGAGAATGAATTAGGTTGGGGTAATGTCACTACAGCCCTAAGATGGAACCATAAATGGTCAAATAAAATGTTCAGTAATCTGACTGGGACATATACTAAATATAATTTTAGAACATTGGCTGGAATTGGTAATGAAGAATTCCTGAATGGAAACTCGTCATTCAAAGATTATTTCAAATTTGATTATGACTCAGGAATTCAAGATTATGCAATGCGTTTAGATTTTGATTACATCCCATCTCCAAAACACTTTATCAAATATGGTTTACACGCCACCGCCCACGAATTTAGTCCAGGATTATTGAATATTGTAGTTGAGTTAGAAGAAAATGGGATACCAGTTGAAAGTATTGATACGCTGTTAGGCCAAGAGAAAATTTCAGCATTTGAATACAACGCTTTCATTGAAGACGATTTTAAGTTGACCAATACCACAAAGATCAACTTTGGATTTCATTTTTCGGGATTTAATCTAGAAAAGACAAACTATACTTCCCTCCAACCAAGGATATCGATACGACAATTACTACCTGGGAATGTAGCATTAAAAGCGAGTTTCTCGACCATGAGACAATACGTGCAATATCTTACGAATGAAAATATTGGACTGCCATGGGATCAATGGTTACCTACAACCGAAAGAATCATACCCCAAGATGCATACCAAGGAGCGCTTGGATTTGCTAAGACTTTTAAAAACCAATTTGAAGTCAGCATTGAAGCATATTATAAGCAAATGGATAATTTGGTAGCATTTAAGGAGGGATCTTCATTTTTTAATCTAGATCCTTGGGAAGATTTAATAACCCAAGGACAAGGGAAGTCCTATGGATTAGAGTTCTTTGTACAAAAAAAGAAAGGGAAATTTACAGGATGGATAGGTTATACATTGTCTAGGTCAGATCGACAATTTAATGATAAGAATTCTAGCGAATGGTATCCATATAAATTTGATCGTCGGCATGACCTTTCTATTGTTGCTCTCTATGAAGTAAGTAAAAGAATCAACTTGTCGGCAACATGGGTCTATGGAACAGGAAACTCAGTGACCTTAGCGACTGCAAGTATTCCTGCCTTTGAAACAGAAAATTTTTATGGAGACTCTTTTACCTACTTTAATTGGTTTGATTACTTTGAAAATAGAAATAATTTCAGGTATGAAAGTTATCAAAGATTTGATATAAATATTGATTTTATTAAACAAAAGAAAAGGCACAAACGAGTATGGTCTATAGGAGCTTATAATGCATTAAATCGGAAGAATCCATTTTTTCTAAATTTTGAAACGGAAACGGAATCACTCCCCGATGGAGAATTAACCCGTAAGACCGTATTAAAACAATACAGCCTTTTTCCTATTATTCCTTCAGTAACCTATAGATTCGAATTCTAGATTATGAAAAATATAAAAATAATTCTTGGGACCATATTTATTGCAGCATGTATCATGAGTTGTGATTTTTCATTGGAAAAGACATTGGAATTGCCCGAACTTAATTTTGAAGAACAGATCGTAATTCAATCAAATTTAGTTTCAGGAAGTGATAGTGTAGTGGTTATGGTTGCTAGGAGCGAATCTGTAGTAGATCAGAGTTCTTTTGAACCAGATTTTTTCAGTGGTGCAATTATAAATTTACTATTTGAAGGGCGAAATTATGGCGAATTTGTACAAAATAATATAGGGTTATACGTAGCCAAAGGAATGAACTTAGAAAAAGGTGATTATAGTTTAGATGTTCAAATTCCATTGTCTGATATACTTGTGAATGGCCTCACCGAAATACCTCAAAATATAGAACTATATGAGGTAGAATATAGAGAAGATGCCGGTGTCCATATAAATTTTGAAGAAAGAGGAGATCTAGTAAGAATAAAATTTAATGACCCACCGGAAAAAAACTATTATGGAATAAATTTATTTTATGAAAATGAAAGATTGGATACAATCATTGAAGGGATCGATACATTTTATGTCTCACTCCCTGATTTTATAGATTTGGAAACAAATGAACCCGGCGTTATTTTTTACCGAGGGATTCTTTTATTTGATGATTCGGCATTCAATGGCACAAATAAAAGTTTTGAAGTTGTCTTTAGGACCTATGGATCATCTTTTGGAGAATATGGAGAATATGTGGAAGACAAAGATTTACCGAGGTTGGAATGGCTGGTTTATTCAGAAGATCAGTTTAAATATCTAAGAAGTATATCTATCAGCAATGATTTTGGAGACGGGCCTTTTACAGATCCAATCACCATTCATAGTAATATTGAAAATGGCTTAGGTATATTTGGTGGACAACTTCGAAGCTTTTACGATCTTGAATAATGTACATCAGACTATTTTATCTATTGGCGGTTCTCCGAGTACCGGAAGTTCTTTGCTAAGGCAAATACTTAATCGCAACTCACAAATATTTTGTGCACCTGAACTGCATCTCTTTTGCAAGCCCAGTCTTTATGAAGATTGGGATAAATATAAACAAAGGATTTTGCGTAAGTCATTCTTTGGCTTGCCAAGTGCAGGATTTCACTCATTTGTTGGGTTTGACTTATCTGAGGTGCCTCAAATCGATAAAATAAGTATAAAACATTGGATCAAAGAGTCTCTCTCTTTTATAGAGTTCTCTAATAGAGTTTTAAATGAAATTAGTAAAAGGGATTGTAGAATAATCGGGGATAAGACACCTGCAAATAGTTGTTTGTTTTTTAAGTTTTTACAGCAATTTCCAAATGGAAAAGTAATCCATATAGTACGAAATCCATATGATGTAATCGCTTCGTTGGTCTCTAGAGGTAAAGATGTGTACTTTGCTTGTTGTCTATATTTGTACAATACACAAAAAGGACTATTGACAAAAGATTTCAAGAATTATCTTCTTGTGAGGTATGAGGATTTAGTAGAGCAGTCACAGAAAACTACAGAAAATATTTGTTTATTTTTAGATGTAGAATTTGAAGATATCATGCTTTCTCCGACCACAAGAAACACGATTACAAAGCAAGAAGAAACAACTCAATTGGAAGGATGGAAATATGATGAAAGTGGTCAAATAGAACGGGGTAGTGTAGGGCGATTTGAAACATTGGATAAATTATTTCAGGAAAAAATTAGATACTATTTAGATTCCATGCGACTTGCGACAAAAGACACCTCATCCAAATTTTTCAGTTTTAAGGAAGTATGTGAATTGCTAGAATATGAGGTCATGCTGCCGCACAGTTCTTTCAAAGATCAATTAGACCATGATATGAAAACCCATATTAAATCTTTATGGTCAAATCCGATGCTATTCAATCGAAGAAATTATCCATTTTATGTATAGAACTCATGCTAAAGTCCAAGAACAATTTGAAAAACAGCTAGATACGATGTTTTCACTATCTGAAATTAGTTCGCTAGCGTCTATTTGGTGGGAGGATAAAGGGATGAATTTACAAAATACGGAAGAAGTTCTACAGAAGGATTTAAAACTACTTCGATTAAACTATCCAATACAGTATTTAACTAATTTGGCTCCTTTTTATGGTAAGATGTTCTTTGTGGATCAATCTGTGTTGATACCGAGGCCAGAGACAGAAGAACTAGTTTATTGGATTGAATCAGAATTTAAAGGGAACAACGAAAAATTAAGAGTATTGGATGTCGGTTCGGGGAGTGGTGTAATACCTATTACATTGAACAAAATATTTTATCAATGGGAAATTGACGCGATTGATGTGAGTCAAAAAGCAATAGAAGTTGCGCTGAAAAATGCGAAGAAATTTGATGCAAGTATCAATGTACAGTGTGTCGATTTTTTAGATTTTCAATTGAAGAAGAATTGGACAAAATATCATTTGATTGTAAGTAATCCTCCTTATATCGGACATGAGGAGAAAAATGAAATGTCAAAATCTGTATTAGATTACGAACCTCAAATTGCCTTGTTTTCGAATGACCCTTTGATATTTTATAAGAGGATCAATGATTTTGCAAAATCGTTTTTAGATACAGACGGGGCTATATTTGTCGAGCTTAATGAATATAGAAGTTCAGACATTCACCAAATATTTGAGAAAAATTTCAGGAAAGTAGAGATCAAAAAAGACTTGCAACACAAAAACCGAATGCTAAAGGCTAGCCACCTGATTTCTTAACATCTTTTAAGCCCAAAGACTTTAGGTGATCCATGATTTTATCACGTTGGTCACCTTGTATTATTATTTCTCTATTTTTGGATGAGCCACCAACTCCACATTTACTTTTAAGATCTTTGGCTAAGTCTTTTAGCCGATCATCAGACATATTTAAGCCTTTCACTATGGACACAATTTTACCACCACCTTTTTTTGCAATATGGATACGGCATGACAGTGTATTATAATTCATTTTCTCTTCTTTGTCTATTTCTAAATCTGGTGCATTTTCGGGATTTCCTAATTTTTGGAAATCATCCCATGAGATATTTTGCTCTTTTTTTCCCATTTCATTTATTTTACAACTTGGCTTGTTCTATTTTTTGTGATCATATTTAAAATATAGAATCCTAAATTCTGCGGACTCTTAGCACTATTTCTGAACAATACGATTGCTTTTTTTGATTCCGGCACAAACCCTACAAAGACTGAGTGGCCACTTCCATTTCCTGTCATCACTATAATGTCTTGATTTTTCTTTTCTCTAAAAATAAACCAAGGAGCCGCAAATGTCAAATCTTTATTGAGCTTATTTTGGATTTCATTAGGCTGATATAATGTTAGATATCTTCGCACCAAATTTGTGTAGTCATAAATGTTTGCAAATATACCTTCACTTGCTGCAAACGACGGGAATTCCCATCTTAACATAGCCTGATCTACTTTATTGTGGCCTATGATTAAAGTGCTATCAACTGGGTCTAAATTTAGATAAGAACGGTACTCAGAATGGAGGATTATTTCGGAAAAACTCTCTTTATTAATTTTTTCTAAAATCAATTCTAATATCGCATAATTTAAGTGAGAGTACAAAAATTTTGAGGAAGATTTATACATGCTTTGATGCTTTACCAAATTTTGGATTAAATCTTTTTTAGTAAAATTCTTATATGGATTTAATGGTTCTGAATTGTACCTTCCAAAAAAGTAGGGCTTCTTAGGTAGACCACTTGTATGGTTGAGCAAATCTTCAATAGAGATATCACGGTATGCTTCTGAGAGATCTATAAAATCAGTGACAGAAGATTTGATGCTAATATTATTTTTATCCAGCGTAGATTGTACTAAATCATACGTAACTACTTTTGTGAGACTCCCAATATTCATTGAAGTAATAGAATCTAGCGGTAAATTTCCAATTTGCAAAAAATAGGTAGAATCCTCGTCTATGATACTACACCAAATTCCTTCCTCGTCTATAAAATCAATTTCTGTGTCAAATTGAAGGATTAGTTTTATTTGTTCTTGCAAATTCTTGGTCTGCTGACCCCAAAGAGGCGTTTGCATCATAAACAATAAAATGAAATATGGGATGTGATTCATTTGGCATTTTTGTAGAATCGATTCAAATCAAAACTCATATATACTTCAATTAAATACTTCAAAAAAAAAATACCTGACAATGAATACAAAGTCAGGTAATTATTAATGTTTTATTTTCTAAATTAAGTAGTAACAGGGTCTTTATCGTCAATGAATTTTTTACCATCCCATACTCCTAACCATTCTACTCTTTTACCTACTTTCTGGTAATTTCTGAAGCTCTCCAAAGCGGAATCTTTAGCAATTCTATGAATTGTTATAGTCTGTGCACCATTATGTACATTGAAATAGTACTTTCCTTGAGCAAAATCAAATTTCTTTGTCTTCCGCATTTTCTGTTTTTATATTATATAATGCTAAAACCTACCACAATCGAAGTGATTTAGAAGTGTTCTGAGAACGTCTAAGATGTTAGACTAAAGATAGATTTCAAACTTTTTACATATTATCAACGACTATTTTATAGATTTGTTTTAATTAATTTGATTATTATTTAAATTTTGATACTAATTGGTAATGTTTTTATATACTTTCCCTCCTTTCATCACAAAATTTACGTTTTCTAAAATTGTGATTTCTTCTAATGGATTGCCTATAACAGCGACTAAATCCGCCTTTTTTCCAGCTTCAATGGTCCCATAGTCATTCTCAATGCGTAGTAATTTCGAAGCATTTACAGTAGCTGTTAATAAGGCTTCATAAGGTTCCATACCTCCCTTGACCATGTATCCAAATTCCCTCGCGTTATCACCGTGATAAGAAACACCGCTATCTGTTCCAAATGCAATTGGAACGCCATAATTATAAGCTTTTGTGAAAGTTTCCAATATCCGAGGACCGATTGCCATTGCTTTAGGAACGATGATGGCAGGATAAAATCCCGGCTGTTTGGCTTTCTCTGCTACAAATTCACCAGCAGAAATAGTCGGTACATACCAAGTTCCTTTCTCTACCATCAATTTCATCACCTCCTCTGTCATAAATGTTCCATGTTCGATGCTGTGTATTCCACCCAGCACGGCTCTTTTCATGCCTTCTGCACCATGCGCATGTGCAGCAGTAACCATTCCATAATCATTAGCAGCTTTAACTACTGCTTCGACTTCATTAACGGTAAATTGTGGGCCTTGACCGTCTTTTGCCACACTTAAAACTCCTCCAGTCGCCGTTATCTTGATAACATCTGCACCGTTTTTATATCGCTGGCGAACTGCTTTGTAAGCATCTTCGGCACTATTAATTACTCCATCAGATGGTCCAGGATCTCCCCGAAGAGTTTTTTTTACCCCATTTGTCGGATCTGCATGTCCACCGGTAGTGGCGAGTGATTTTTCACAAGTATAAATTCTAGGTCCGGTAATATAATCCTTATCTACTGCTTTTCTAAGCGACACATTTACCCCAGTTCCTCCTAAATCTCTGACGGTGGTAAATCCTGCCATCAACGTTCTTTCGCAGTACTTTACGGCATTTAGAGCCACATCAGCACTTTCAGCAGAGAATTTCTCCATATACCTATTTGGACTTGATTCGTGCTCAATATGCACATGCATATCCATAAACCCTGGCATGATGGTATGTTCTGACAAGTCTATTATTTCAATGGTATCATTTTCTAAATACCCAGATTCGATGCTCACAATGGAATCCCCACTTATTATTATTGTGGATTCTGTAAGGGACGTTGTATTTTCCATGGTTAATATAGTCCCACAATGCAAATAAGTAGTTTGACCAGAAAGTTGGAATGTGAAATAGCAGAAGAAAGAAACTAAGAGTAACCTATACAAGTTTTCCATATTGAAATCGTTTACACTAATTTCAGCATTTATCTTGATAAGATGATTGAATCCTTCCATATATATTATTTATTTTTTGATTATAGATGTAATTTCTTACTATGTATATATTAGATTATTAGATTATGAAGACAATATTTAAGTGCTCTGTTTTAATTGTTATATTCCTAAATATATGCTTTGTCATAGGCTGTAAAACTTCTCAGTTGGGTACTCAGATTAAGTCTGCAGAGAGCTCTTTTGGAGATTGGAAAAACGAACGCTTTAAGAGTATAAAAGATCCAGCTGGATGGGCAAGTGTTGTTGGGTTGTATTTTATAAATGAAGATACTTTATCCATTGGAAGCTTAGATATCAATGACATTATTTTTCCCGATAATGCTCCTATAAAAATTGGTCAGCTTATCAAAAAGAATGACAATTTTATATTTTACAAAGAACAGCAACTTACGATTCTTCAGGATGGAGTAAGCATTGATTCTTGCTTCATGTATGGTCCAGATAAGGAATCAAATACCTTACAGTTAGCTTCTTTTTTTTGGTTTTTAATAGAGCGTGATGGTCAGCATTATGTCCGATTAAAAGATACTCTTTCAGAAAGAAGATTAGCATTAGAATCTATCCCAACATTTGATTTCAATAAAGACCTAGTCTTAAATGCAACAATCCACCGGGAAGAACAGGCGCGTTTTATCCCGATTACAAATGTTTTAGGTGTCACCGCTGAAAAGAAGGTCCAAGGTTTGATCAATTTTACATTCAAAGGAGAAAGACATCAACTAACCGCTTTAGATGGTGGTAAGAATCAGTGGTTTGTAATTTTCGCAGATGATACAAGTGGGGAGGATACATATGGTGGGGGAAGATTTATGGACATCTATCTACCGCAAAAAGGCGATCAGATTTCATTAGATTTTAATCGGGCATATAACCCACCTTGTGTTTTTACAGATTATGCAACTTGCCCATTGCCGCCATCAGAAAATAGCTTGCCTTTTGAGGTCTTGGCTGGTGAGAAATATATGGAGCACTAGTCAAATTGTAAAGTAAGCAGTTCTGTTTGAGTAGAGGAAGTAAAACATTCTTATTCATAATCAATAAACCATACACACACACACACACACACACACACACACAAATTATAAGTTGGAAGTTGCTATTGGTCTAATCTATTCATCTCGTCAGACCTTATTCATAATTTATTATCATCAATTATTTCATGCAATTGATCTCTATAACTCTTTCCGACTGGGATATGTTTTGTTTTTCCATCAACCATAATCTCGATCATATTCCCTACTACCGCATTGATTTTTGTCAAGTTAATGATGTAGCTTCTATGTATTCTGAGGAAGGTATCTTTCGGTAACTTTTCTTCCAAGCTTTTCATGGTTTGAAGGGTAATAATTTTACCTTCTATTTTCTTGATGATTACATAATCCTTCAGTCCTTCGATGTAGAGAATTTCATCATGAGCAACTTTCATTAATTTCTTATCTGCTTTGACAAAGAAGAAATTTTCCTCTTCTTTTCCACCTTCTTTTTTGACCTGAAGCATTTCATTGGCTCTATTGATTGCTTTCAGAAAACGATCTAATGAAATTGGTTTCACTAAGTAATCAATGGCCTCCAATTCAAATCCTTCTACCGCAAATTCTGGATAGGCTGTTGAGAAAATTACCAATGGAGGATTACTCAAGGACTTTATAAATTCTATTCCTGTGATTTGAGGCATTTGAATATCCAAGATAATAAGATCAACTTCCTGTGTTTGCAGCACTTTATTTGCTTCGATTGCATTCTGACAAGAAGCGACTAAATCTACATCATCCAATTGACCAATGTAAGTTTGTAGGATTTCTAGCGCGAGTGGTTCATCGTCAACAATAACAGTTTTTATCATAATAGATTTTTTTAGTTAAGAGTATTGGTTTAGGCTTAGATTAAGATCAACAGTAAATTTTGAATCTGATTTTTTGGTATTCAGCACATGTTTTTTTGGATAGATTAACTCTAATCTTCTTTTAATATTTATCAGTCCGATGCCTCCCGATTTTTTATTTGATATTTTCGTTGGTAGTTTAGCTAGACTGTTTTCTATATGTAACTGGAGATTTTTATTTTCAATATTCAAATCAATATTTACATATCCCTCATGGATCTGGTTACTCATTCCATGCTTAAAACTATTTTCTACAAATGGAATAAATAGGAGAGGGGCAATTTTATGGCCATTTGGATTTCCTTGTATGTTCATTTTGATTTCAAAATTCTCAGATTGTCTTAGTTTTTCTAATTCAATATAATTCTTCAGATAGTTGATTTCCTTTTCTAAAGGGACTTTGGGCTCATTACATTCATATAGCATATAACGCATCATTTCAGAAAGACGCAATACCATTTCAGGAGCGTTATTCGATTTTTTTAGTGTCAATGCATATAGGTTATTCAATGTATTGAAAAAGAAATGTGGATTAATCTGTGATTTTAGAAAGTTCAGCTCAGATTGCAATTGTTGACGCTCCATATCCTTCCGTTGAAAAATCCATTCTTGTGTAATGATTACTGCGGAAGAGACGGCCGATACGAAAATTGACTCAAATAATAATAGATTTTGATTCCCCAAAAAGTATTGTTGAATGTTAGGATAATTTTCAAAAAGCAAGTAAAAAGAGAGAGATTTTGGAGGTGTAAGGATACATGCCAAGATCAATAAACTGAAAATATAAGCTAACCACTTTTTTCTTTTGAGAATTACAGGAATCAATACAAACCAATTGATGTAAGTTATAATCATATAGAACAATATCGAGATACATGTTTTACCAATCTTTGTGATAAAATTACACTCACTTCTATCAATAATAACTAAAAACAATGCTAATAAAAACCAAAAGAAAACGTGTAAGCTTTTGCTTTCAATAAAAATTTGCTTTAGCCGATTATTCCCAATTTGATTTCCTGCAATCACCATAATATGAGTAATTTCTATACTAAATGTGAATTAATCATTAATTATAGACTAAAAGCTACAAAATATTTACAAAACTTACTCTTGAGGAGATACTGTAGCCAAAGAGAACTATAATAAAATAAGATTTAATAAACTTTATTGCTAATTTTCCATTTATACGGTGTAAATAATATTTTTTTAAAGATGAATTATAAGATTAAGGAAGAATATAGTACTAAAACTACGAAAAAGATAAAATCTAGCTATCATACAATTCTTTCTCAAATAGGGGAAGACCCTAAACGAGAAGGACTTGTAAAGACCCCTGAAAGGGCTGCTAAAGCAATGCAGTTTTTGACCCAAGGGTATAACCAAGATCCAGTAGAAATCATGAGGTCTGCCATTTTTGTAGAGGATTACAATGAAATGGTATTGGTCAAAAATATTGAAGTTTATTCTATGTGCGAGCACCACATGTTACCATTTTTTGGTAAAGCTCATGTAGCATACATACCCCAAGGTAAAATTGTTGGATTAAGTAAGATTCCTCGAATTGTAGATGTATTTGCTAGAAGGCTACAGGTTCAAGAGCGATTGACTCAAGAAATTTTACATTGTGTCAATGATGCCTTAAATCCTATGGGAGTTGCTGTGGTCATTGAGGCAGCACATATGTGTATGATGATGAGGGGCGTCCAAAAACAAAATTCTACAACAACTTCGTCTGCATTTGTAGGTACTTTCGAACAAGCAGAAACAAGAGCAGAATTTTTAAATCTTATATCTAGTAATTTACGATAATCAGAAGGTTGTCTTAATTTTGTCCTGAGCTAAATCTTACCTTATGAATGCAGTCGTATTTCCAGGACAGGGAGCCCAATTTGAAGGTATGGGTAAAGAATTATACCAAGAAAATCCTTCTATTCGCCGATATTTTGATAAAGCGAATGACATATTGGGCATTGATATAAAAAAAGCCATGTTTGAGGGAAGTAAAGAGGATTTGAAACAAACTAATATTACCCAGCCATCTGTATATATCTACTCACTTTCTAAGTTTTTTGCTGCTAACATTGACTTATCTGATTTTTCTGTTGATTATCTAGTGGCCGGACATTCTTTAGGAGAAATTTCAGCTTTAGTCGCTTGTCAAGCTATCAGCTATGAGGATGGCCTATTTTTGGTGAAAGAGAGGGCAGAGGCGATGCAAGAAGCTTGTGAGTCCAATCCGGGAACGATGGCCGCCGTCATTGCCTTAGAAAATGATAAGGTAGAAAAACTCTGCAAAGGTATCAATGAAATTGTTGTCGCAGCCAATTATAATTGCCCAGGACAGTTGGTGATTTCAGGCACAATTGAAGGGATAGATCTGGCTGTAGAAGCTGCGAAATCAGCTGGCGCTAGGATGGCTATCAAGTTAGAAGTTGGCGGTGCTTTTCACTCGCCATTAATGGCCCCAGCAGCCGAAAGACTCTCGAAAGCTATAGATCATATAGAATTTAAGACCCCTATCATCCCGATTGTGCAAAATGTAGATGCGTCGGTCAATACAGATCCAATAATCATCAAAGAATTGTTAAATAAACAGTTAATTTCACCTGTGAGATGGATGCAGATTATGGAAGTGTTCAAAGAGCGTAAAATAGGCACACATATTGAAGTAGGAGCTAAGGTACTTACGGGGTTTATCCGTAAATTCGATCGAAGTATTTTGACTGAAATTATTTAAAAAATGTCCCGACTGGCCATAGGAAGCATATTGATTGCAGAACCATTTATGTTAGACCTCCACTTCAAGAGATCAGTGGTGCTACTTACGGACCATCATCCTGATGATGGCAGTATCGGTTTTATTCTCAATAAAACCCTTAAAATGTCGGTCAATGAATTGATCAATGATTTTCCTGAATTTGATGCGAAGGTATATTACGGAGGGCCTGTGGCTACTGATACGATCCATTATATCCATAATGTAGGAGAGATTTTAGATGAGAGCAGAGAGATTATTAAGGGTATATTTTGGGGTGGAGATTTCGATAAGCTCAAATTTTTAATTGAAAATGAATTGATCAAACCTGAGAACATTCGATTTTATATTGGATATTCGGGCTGGGAGCCGGGACAGCTTATACAAGAGTTGAAAACAGGCTCTTGGGTGATAGATTTTGGTCATCCAAATTATGTATTTAAATCCAAAGAAGAAATTTTATGGACTAAGGCTTTAGAGAATAAAGGGAAAAACTATTCGATCATAGGCCAAATTCCAGATAGCAATAATCTAAACTAAGCAATAACCTATACTAAGCAATAACTTATACTAAGCAATAACTTATACTAAGCAATAACCTATACTAAGCAATAACCTATACTAAGCAATAACCTATACTAACCTAAACTAAGCTAAAGACATGTATTATCTCCGCGATATCAACTTACAATTCGGAGATCGGATTATGCTCAATAATATATCTTTTATGATCAATCCCAATGATAAAATTGGGTTGATTGGTCGTAATGGATGTGGTAAAACGACTCTTTTTAATATTCTTTCAGGTGATCTTATGCCTGATGCAGGAAAAGTTGAATTGCCGAAAGAGTGTAAGGTGATCCAATTAAGACAATTTCTCCCCGATGATAAAGGTCAGAATATCCTCCAAGAAGCCATGTCTGTTTTCAAAAGTTACAACCAGAAAAATACTCGTATTCTAGAATTAGAAGAGAAGCTGACAGATACCACCTTGGATGAAAAGGAAATAAACAAACTGCTACATGAACTAACAGATTTACAAGATCAGGTAGCACTCATGTTTGATTTTAATCCATTGGCTGAAACAGAAAAAATCTTGAAAGGATTAGGCATTAGCCAAGAACAATTTAAAAATCCCATAGGGACCTTATCTGGAGGAAAGCAAATGCGAATCGAAATAGCGAAGTGCTTGCTTCAAAGACCCGATATTTTATTGCTAGATGAGCCTACCAATCATTTAGATATTGAATCCATTATTTGGTTTGAGCAATATATAAAAGAGTACCCTAAGTGTATCATCTTGGTTTCTCACGATGAAGAATTTCTGAACAATAGCGTAAATAGAATTTTGCATTTGGAAAACCAAAGTATTACAGATTATAAAGGGTCCTACAGTAAATATTTGGATTACAAAGTTATGAAGGATGAGCAAAATCAATCTGCTTTTACCAATCAACAAAAAGTCATCAAGGAAAAGGAAAGAACCATCACTCGTTTTATGGCGAAAGCGACAAAGACCAAAATGGCTCAGTCCATGAAAAAACAACTTGATAAGATGGATCGTGTGGAATTAAATTCACATGATAATTCTATGATAAACTTAAACTTTCCTTATTCTGGAAGAAGTGTAAAATCTGTGCTCAAAGCTGATCAAGTGGATAAATCTTATGGTGATCAAATAGTTCTTTCTAAAATAGATTTTGAACTAGAAAGAAACGAAAAAGTGGCCTTTGTTGGTCAAAATGGAAAGGGTAAGTCCACCTTATTAAAAGCATTGATTAGTGAAATTCCTATTTCAGGTGGGCACGTAAAAGTGGGTGATAATGTAACGATTGGTTATTATGCTCAAGATCAATCTGATACATTAGACAGTAAGCTAACTGTTCTAGAAACTATTGAGCGTACAGCGCATCCTGATTATTATACTTCCTCTCGGAAAATTTTAGGTAGTTTGTTATTTTCGGGAGAAGACGTAGATAAGAAAGTTTCCGTGCTGAGTGGAGGAGAGAAAGCACGCCTTGCCTTGGCTTGCATGGTCGCCAATCCTTCTAACCTTTTGGTGTTTGATGAGCCGACTAATCACTTAGATATACAAGCAAAAAAGATCCTAAAAGAAGCTATATTGAGTTTCGAAGGTTCAGTCGTTGTGGTAAGTCACGATCGTTCTTTTCTTACAGGAATGAGTGAACGTACAATAGAATTCCGTGGGGATGATTTGAAGGAGCATTTAGGAGACATTCAGTACGTACTTGCAAAGCGAAAAACAGATGACTTCAGAGAGTTTTCTATGGCTGAAAAAGCAACTAAAGTTGAAGAAAAGAAAGATACCTTGAGTTATGATGAACGCAAGAAGCTACAGCGAAGATTATCATATGTAGAAAGAGATATAGAAAAATTGGAGTCCGAGATTGCAAGCATACAAGAAGAAATGATGGATCCCGCGTTTTATGAAAAACCAGAATCTACTGCTAAGATGGCAAGTATAAAAGAAAAGAAAAAAACCATCGAGAAAAAGATGGAAGAGTGGGAAGTACTTTCTAAGGATTTGGAGGATTAAATAATCAGAGTAATAGCTGATTTGCAGGCTCCGAAGGAGCGGAATATTTATAGAAAAATCAATCTTTTTCAGCCTGCTTCAGAGAAGTTATATATTCCTTATTTTGTACTAGCTTAGATAGGCAATTCTTTATATCCCTAATATAACTTAGTCGTTGTCGGTTCACTTGCCCATTTATCCAACTGTTTTTCCAATGCTCTCAAATCCTTTGGGATTGGTGCTTCAAATGTTGTCACTTTATTTGTAGATGGAAGTTTGAATTCGATGAAATGTGCATGAAGAGTTTGACGAGAAAGTAGAGGCCTTTCTACTTTCTCTTTACCCAAAGTATATTTTCTCTTGATGCTCGAAATATAGAAATCTCTTTGTCCACTATAGACTGGGTCTATCATCAAAGGGTTCCCAATGTACTGTAGATGAACTCTGATTTGATGCATACGGCCTGTGATCGGCTTGCATAACAATTTGGAAAAGCGATTCCATCTTTTTTCTAATTTAAATTTTGTTTGAGATTCTTTTCCAGATTTGTGGATAGTTACTTGTCCTGGCTTACTAGGATTGTAATAGATTGGAGCATCTACTTGGAAGACCTCTTCAGGAGGAAGTCCTTGGACAAAAGCGACATACGTTTTGGTTACTTCATTGTTCTCAAATTGTTGATTTAGCACCTGATGTGCATTCTCATTTTTGGCAACCAACATTATACCTGATGTGTTTTTATCTAAACGATGTACCAAAATAACTTTATCCCGGTATTCCTGAAGGCTATGGTAAATGTTCAATAAACTATTATCAAAACGATCTGGGACACTTAGCCATCCATGAGGCTTATTGATGGCCATCAAGTCATCATCTTCATATATTATTTCCCATTTGTTTTTTTTCACGATAGTAGAATTTAATTAAAGTTGGCTAAATGTTTTTTTACCAAAAATAAAATATTTGATAACAATGCTACCTTTTATGATGCCATCTGTATTGGCAGGACCAATGCTATATTTCTCGATTATTGCATTAATCTGACTTCTTTTATTCAAAATAGAAAGGAACTTAGAATACACCGAAAGATGCGATTTGATAATAGCAAGAAAACAATCAAATCTTCCACCCAATAAAAATTTTAAACCAGCAATTCCGTCTAGTATCAGTCGGGTAGGGAATAGCCAGGCTAACTTTAATACTTCTTCATTTTTGAGAAGAGTAGTCAGATTGTTTCTGAAATTCAGATATACCTTATTGCTGCTTTCATAATCTAGTGTGCCTCCTCCTAGGTGATAAACCTCCGAGCTAGGGATACTTTTTAGCATATATCCAGCCCTTCGTGCACGTATGCAAAAATCTATTTCTTCTTGATGAGCGAAATAATCTTTGTCAAACCCTCCCAAATTTTCGAAAACATTTTTTTTCAAAAGCATAGCAGCACCGGTGGTCCAAGCGACAGAAATAGGTTCGTCATATTGACCTTGATCTTTCTCTACATGATCAAATATACGCCCCCTACAAAACGGATATCCTAAAGAATCAATAAACCCTCCACTTGCACCGGCATATTCGAAATCATCGTTATTGTCGATTGATTTTATCTTTGGCATAACCCCGGCAATATTATTTACTTGTATCGAAGACAACAGTGGTTCTAGCCAATGCGCTGTAACCTTTACATCAGAATTCAATAATAGAATGTAAGGTTCTTTAATTTGAGCAATCCCTTTATTATAGCCTTCGGCGAATCCATAATTCTCTCCAAGGTATATTAAATCAATTTCAGGAAACCATTCTTCGACCATAGACATGGAATCATCTTGACTATTATTGTCTATTATATAGATTTTAGATTGATCTATGGAATGCTCTATTACAGAAGGAAGGAAAGCTTCTAGATATTCCAAATTATTAAAATTGAGTATCGCTATCGCTAAAGCATGATCAACAGAATCATTTTTTTCTTGTGATAAATTAGCTATAACATTATGTTTGTCAACTTTAAGTTGGTTGATAAGTTGATCCGTATTGTTAAATTTTTTATCATCACGGATATAATCTATCAGTTCTAATTGTATCTCTTGGTTGTAAATGTTATAATTAAAATCGAAGATATTGACTTCGATCCTAGATTCTAAGCCATCGTTTAGAGTCGGCCTTTTGCCAATATAAGCCATGCCTTGGAATTGACTTTCATCTAAATTGACTAGGACGGAGTACACTCCATTTTTTGGGACTAGCTTTTTATTATTTCGTAGCTTTATATTTGCGGTAGGAAAACCAAATTTATGTCCATTCTTGTCTCCATGAACAACTTTTCCAGATAAAAGATAATTAGACTTTAGTAAACGATTAGCCTTTTCAACTTCACCTGATAAGAGGCAATTTCTAATCTTAGTAGAACTGACTGTGATTTGTTCTAAATCTTGCCTTACAATTTGTTCTAATTGTATTCCTTCTGTTTCTGTGTACTTCTTTAAAAGGTTATAATCACCTTGTCGATTTAGTCCAAAACGATGATCATATCCGATAATTATGACCTGTGGATTAAAGTTTTTGAAAAGAAACCCTTTTATGTATTCTTCTGGTGATTGTTGTGAAAAATCTAACGTAAAAGGGACCAGAACGACATGATCGATTCCTAAAGAATCTAAAAGTTGCAATTTCTCTTGGGTATCATTTAGCAATATGAAGGAGCTGTCCTGATGAGAAATAACTTCACGAGGGTGAGGATCAAAGGTTATAACTACACTTTTTCCATTTATTTCTTTTGCTCTGCTTGTCAGTCTACTCAATATTTTACGATGTCCGTGATGAACACCGTCAAAACTTCCAACTGTAATGACTGATCTTGTAAAATGCGGTAAATTTTGTAGTGATTTGTGTACCTTCATGGAGGATTAAGGGCGATTATTAAGCCCCAAAATACATATATTTATTTGTAATACAACAAACATTTAACCACTTCATTTGTTGTATTGTAACTGCTTCAATAAAAAGAAATGGCAATAGACAATAATAAAGTAGTAGAGATCCTCAGAAGCATAAAAGATCCTGCAACAGGGCAGGACATTATCATGATGAAAATGGTGTCCGATTTTCGAGTCGAAGGAGATCATATTCATATGAAAATATCTACAAGTAGTAAGAATCCGGAGGCAAGATCAGGACTATATCAGACAATTAATGAAAGAATAACAAAATCTTTCCCTGAAGCGAAAATTGACATTCATTTTATGGACGGGACCGGGAGTAATTCGCCTGTTCCTCAAATATCTAATGTCATTACAGTCGGCAGTGGAAAAGGAGGTGTAGGGAAATCAACTGTTTCAGTCAATCTTGCGTATTCATTGAAGAAAATGGGATACAAAGTGGGACTTATGGATGCCGATCTTTATGGTCCATCCATTCCAACAATGCTTGGACTACAAGGAGCTAAGCCGAAGGTTCAGAAATTATATGGTCGCAATGTGATTGTTCCTCTAGAAAAGGATGGAATCTCATTGATATCCATTGGTTTTATTGTTGATCCAGAGCAAGCTGTGGTTTTAAGAGGTCCGCGTTTGGGTGGTATTATTAAGCAGTTTATCAAGGAATGCTTGTGGCCCACCTTAGACTTTCTGATTATCGATTTGCCTCCCGGTACGGGAGATATTCAGTTAACCATGGTACAAACAATTCCAATTACTGGAGCTATAATGGTGACTACACCACAAGAGGTAGCCGTAGTAGATGCTGTAAAAGCAATGAACATGTTCCGTTTGGAAAATATAAATGTACCAATCTTAGGAGTCATTGAGAATATGTCTTGGTTTACTCCGGCAGAATTACCAAATAATAAGTATTACATATTTGGACAAGGGGGGGGCAAAGAATTGTCTAAAAGAGCAAATACCATGTTTTTAGGTCAAATACCCATGGTGCAAGAGATTCGGGAATCAGGAGACAATGGAAATCCGATTGTAAGCGGCAACCATGAGTTGGTAAATAAAGCATTTGGTGAGATCACGAAAAATCTAATTCACCAACTTAATATCCGTAATGAAATGTTAGCACCAACTAAAATAGTGCAAATCCAATAGTAGAATGTTACCTTTGTAAATATAAGTCTGAATATGTCTGCAGAAGAAAAAACAGAATTAATAAAAAAAGTAAACGCCGCATTAGATGATATTCGTCCACATCTTAAGGTTGATGGTGGAGATGTTGAAATCGTAGACATTACTGATGATCTTCATGTAAAAGTAAAATGGTTAGGCAATTGTGAAATTTGTTCTATGTCCGCAATGACCATGAAGGCAGGACTAGAACAAGCCGTTATCCAAAAAGTACCTTCCATAGTTGGGATAGAAGCCGTGAATGGAGTAGGCCTCATTACTTAGAATATGTAGAGCCAATGGATAGAAAAACTCTCAAACAGCATATCCTTCAAAAACAAAGTTACCTCTGTGTAGGACTAGATACAGATTTAGACAGAATCCCTCCCTTTCTTTTGAATAATGAAGATCCCATTTTTGAATTCAACAAAGGGATTATTGATTCGACTCGAGATCTTTGTGTTGCATACAAGCCAAATGTTGCTTTTTATGAATGTTATGGTGAGAAAGGATGGAAGTCTCTGAGAAAAACAATTGATTATATAGGATCAGATCATTTCGTAATTGCAGATGCAAAACGTGGAGATATTGGTAATACATCCAAAAGATATGCAAAAGCTTTTTTTGAAGATTTGAAGGCAGATGCACTTACAGTTGCTCCTTACATGGGATCTGATTCTGTAAAGCCTTTTTTAGAATATGAAAACCATTGGGTCATTTTGCTTGCTCTGACCTCGAATGCAGGGTCTAAGGATTTCCAATTTGAAACAGATATTAATGATACTACTTTATATCAAAAGGTCTTGACTGTATCTAAAGAGTGGGGTAGCATTGACAATATGATGTACGTAATCGGTGCTACACATCCAACGCATTTATCCGAGATAAGACAGATCATTCCAGATCATTTTTTATTGATTCCAGGAGTAGGTGCTCAAGGAGGCGATATTCAAGCCATTTCAAAAAATGGTTTGAACGATGATGTAGGATTGCTTATAAATTCATCTAGAAGTATAATCTATGCGTCAAGTAAAAAAGATTTTGCTGATGCGGCTAGAACAAGAGCGTTGGCCTTGCAAGGTGAAATGCAATCCATCCTAGGAAAACATTCATACTAAATTTAGAACTATAAGTTATTTAATAAGTCAGTCCATACTTCAAATAATAATCTCTACATTAAATCATATTGTGTTTGTTGGATTGCCGTGCAAAATTATTCATCTATAAAAAGTCATTATGAAACTAAGCCTTAGTAATTTTTATTTTTTAATCGGGCTTTGTATATTAAGTATGCAATGTAAGACTACAAAAAAAAATCTAATACCTGCAGATTTTTCTATAGAAGCACAAGCTATAGAAAAGGTCATGGCTGATCAAGAAAAAGCTTGGAATGCAGGAGATATAGACACCTTTATGGAGGGCTATTGGAAATCTGAAAAGATGACTTTCGCAGGAAAAAGAGGTATTACCTACGGGTGGGAAAAAACGCTATATAATTATAAAAAAGGATATCCGACCAAGGAGATTATGGGTAAATTGACTTTTGAGATTCATAATATATTCCCTCTTTCTCAAGATGCTGCCTATTTGCTGGGCAAATTTAATCTTGAAGCTAAGGATGGCGATTCTTCAGGTTACTTTACTTTAGTTTGGAGAAAGATTGATGGTGAATGGAAGATTGTTTCTGATCATACAAGTGGGTAATTTGTGTTTGGAAATTTTGTTGAAGATGTTTATTAAAGGTTCATTTCTCACTTGTAAAATATCAATAAAATAAGAAAAGCCGGTAAAATTTACTTGACCGGCTTTCTATAAAACTCACTAATTGAATTTCTTATTTGATAAATTCCTCAAAGGTTTCTAATGTCGGAATTTCTATATCAGCAGACTCTAGCTCCGCAATTAACTTACTAAATACATTAGATTTGACATCCTCGAAATCCTTCATAGAGTTATTGAATCTTTCTTCCAGTAACTTCAAATTATCTAATTCTGTAACGGATGGAGGTTCGAATCCTCCGGCTAATTTCCCGTATAGATCTGCCAATTTTCCTCTTAATTGAGATTCTTTTGCACCTACATAGTTGTCACTTCCAGTAACCACAAGGGTTTCTTTTAAGGCATTCATTTCCTTATTCGCACTTTCTGCCACTTCATTGCCTTCTAATTTTTCTGAAAGTGCTATATATTCATCTAACTCATATACTTTATAAGCTAGATCTTCACTCATGCCATGTAGTTTCATAACGGTAGTGTGTAATAGATCTCGATCTGCATCAGAGTAAGGCGAGTCGGGGTCATTGAGGAGGGTGATCATGGTTTCAAATGTTTCTTTTCCTTTTGTCATGACGATCTTATAATCTCCTGCTTGTGCTCTTGGAGCATTGAACCCACCAAAAGCGAATGAACTTGCTTTCGCAAGCTTTGGGGCTCTTGTGCTATAATCCCAATCTACGATATTTATACCTTTAGATTTCCCTGGACTTAGGGTTGCAATTTTATTCCCATCTAAGTCTTGGACTTCCATCGTCATCTTACCAAAAATATGCTTCTTCTTGAGATAATAAATAATCTTTACATCCTCATTAGGATTGGGTCCTACAAATTCCATTTCTGTGGCCGTCCTTCCAAAACTTCCTTTTTCCTTGATGACTGCCGGCTTACTTTTAAAAAAATGAACATCCTTTACTAGGACTTCTTGGGTTAAATTTCGAAGTGGACTTACATCATCAAGAATGATAATTCCTCTCCCGTGAGTTCCCATCACTAAGTCACTTGTTCTTTCCTGCATATCCAAATAGTGGATAGCTGTGGCAGGCATATTATTTGTAAATTTATTCCAATTCTTCCCACCGTTTATTGTAGCATATAAGCCAAATTCTGTTCCAACAAACAACAAATCAGGATTCACATAATCTTCTTGAAAACTTCTGGCAAATCCATAAATGTCATCTGTCCCGATATTTTTCCAGGTCGCTCCGTAGTCTGAGGTCTTGTAAACATAGGCGTTTTTATCATTCGATGTATGTCCATCAAATACGGCATAGGCAGTCCCTGCATCGTGTGTACTTGCTTCGATATGATAACACCACGTATTCGGTGGAAGTCCATCTAGCTTGTCGGTTGTATTACTCCAGTTTTTCCCTGCATTTTTAGAGACTTGTACTTGGCCATCATCAGTCCCTACCCAAATAACATTTTTATCTTTTGGTGATTCAGCAATAGTGAAAATCGTACAGTGATTTTCAGCACCAGAATTATCTTTTGATAAGCCACCTGAATCTTCTTGATTTTGCTTCTTAGGATCGTTCGTTGTTAAGTCAGGAGAGATTTTTTTCCAATTATCTCCCATATCATCCGAGACATGCAGAAATTGACTTCCAACATAGATTCTATCGGGATTGCTTGGACTTTGCACAATGGGTGCATTCCAATTAAACCTTAATTTAGGATCATCCTTGATGGGTAAGGGTTGAATTGATTTCGTTTTTAAGGTATTCATATCAACTCGCCAAATATTCTCCGCACCTTGCATTTCTGAATACAATAGATCTTTTGTTGGGTGCTTTAATACACGAAAACCATCTCCAAATCCGACATTATTCCAATCTCGAGCTTCGATACCACCAGGAGAACTAGACGGGCCATACCAACTACCGTTATCCTGTAAGCCACCATAAACATTGTACGGTTCTTGGTTATCAACAGATACGTGATAAAATTGAGATACAGGAATATTTGCCACTATTTCCATTGTGTTTGTACCGTCTGATGATCTGTATAATCCTCCATCGGTAGCTACAAAGACTCTATCAGAATCATTAATATGAAACGAGACATCATGGATGTCAGGATGCATTTGTCCCATGTTTTTGAACGTATTTCCACCGTCTCGACTGATAGAGCCAAAAAGGCCTCCTTTGGCGACTACTTCTGGATCTTTTGGGTCGACTACAATTCTAGAAAAATAGAAGGGTCTTACAACCAATCCAAAATCTCCATTTAGAAGTTTCCAACTAGCTCCGGCGTCATCCGATCGATATAGACCGTTATCCCTATCTTTTTCTGTTTCTAATACTGCATATAAAGTAGATGATTGTGAAGGAGCAATTGCTAATGCAATTCTGCCTAAATCACCTGATGGGAATCCATTATGTATTTTATTCCAATTAGCGCCACCATCTGTTGATTTATACAAGGCACTTTGTTTTCCGCCGGAACTGAAAGACCAAGCGGTTCGTCTAAATTCCCAAAATCCTGCATATAGGATATTTGGATTTTCTGGATCCATAACAAGATCACTACATCCGGTTTTTTTGTCAACGTACAAAACTTGGTTCCATGTTTCACCGCCATCTGTACTCTTATAGACTCCACGTTCCTCACTATCACCCCAAAGTGCTCCAAGGACACCTACATATATTTCATCGGAATTTTTTGGATTGATTTCGATGCTACTAATTCTATCTGAATTTTCAAAACCTATTTTTTTCCAATTTAGCCCACCGTCTGTAGAGCGATATAATCCATCGCCAACAGAAACGCTATTCCTTGTCCAAATCTCTCCTGTACCAACCCAAATAGTGTTGTCTGGGTCATTAGGATCTAAAGTGACAACTCCAATTGATTGGCAATAGTCATCAAAAATAGATGTAAATGAAGCTCCTCCATTAGAAGATTTCCAAACACCACCACCTGCTGTTCCAGCATAGAGCACTCTAGGATTAGTAGGATGACTTTCTAAATCAGAGATACGACCACTCATAATTGCTGGACCTATTTGTCTAGCTTTTAGTCCTCCAAAAAGTTGAGAACCTTTCAATATAATATCCTCTTGATCTTGAGCTGAAGCTTCAAAAAAGGCAAAGCTAAAGCTAAGCATCAAAATAAAAATTCGATTCAGCATGCTATAAAATTATTATTAATAATAAAAATTATTCTTACTTGTTACCACCACTTTTACCTGCGTTCTTTTCCTCATTTATAAGGTCCCCTGTTTTGGGAGCAGGATCAGCCGGTGTCAAATCTTTTGGACTAGGTTTAGTTGTTTTTTCATCCTCTGTGCCTTCTTCAACAGGTGCCTCTTCTATAACTGGAAAAGCAAACGCCACATCCTCAACAGTCGGATTTAATGTGATTTCTTCTAGAATTATTGGTTGCGACCCACCGTCTTTGATTCCTTGTGACATTGAAAACGGAAAATATAGACCATCTACTTCTTGGTAGTCACTTGTCATTACTTGTTCAATTTGACCAGCCATTGGTCCAGAATGGATTTCTGATTCTTGGAGAATAGGTATAAAGGATTCTGAGTCGAAATAGTAATAAGAAACATCATCTACTTCTTTTCCATCAATAGTCATTGGTTCTTTTACTAATTTAACTTTAAAAGTTTCTGCGCCTTCGATTTCTTCTGTTCCAACTAATTCTGCAGTATATCCTTTTTCCTTATAATTTATAAATGAATCAGGAAAATCATTGGACTCTAATTTCATGTTTGCTGAATCTTCTGCGGACGCTTTTTCTGGTTTCATACTTTGGAAATTTGTACTCCACATTGTTTCTCCATCAAATACTCCTTGCTTGATTGACATGCCTTGAAATTCAAAGCTTACATATTGTCTTCCGTCTGCGAGATTTACGATTTCTACCGGGAATTCCATTCCTCCTTGATTTAGTTTTGCAGTCATTTGCATACCCTCAAGGGCTGTCCATGCATCTAATCCGCCTGTATTTTCAAAATAATTAGCCAAGATTTCGTCTACTGTTATATCTTGAGCGAATGATAAGCTTACCGTAAATAATGATAATAGAATGATTGATTTTAATTTCTTCATTTAAATTGAATTTATTTGTATATGTAATTAGTTGAAGATATGGATTCCATTGATAACCCATATCAATTTATAGACGTTTTGTATTAAAATTACGACTAGAGTAGGAAAGTGGTTACATTTACTAAATTTTACATTGCAAAATAGGTTTATAATTATACAAAAGCGATTACCGATTTCAAGTTATAAATGCAATTTATGTATAATTATTCCTTAAGAGAAGTGTGGACATAACATAAAAAAAGCCAAAACAAACGAATGTTTTGGCTTTAAGAATTTACTTTAATTTGAATTTATTTTTTCCATTTAGGAAATTTATCATTGCTGAACCATTTCTTGCCATCTGTAGAGTATAGACCAAACTCGGTTCCGTCCAATGAATGAAAAGAAATAAAAGCATCAAATTCGTCAGATGCTGGATTAAATTCTAGTACAGTACCTCCTTTTGAAGAAGAAATTTTTGATGAAGGTAATAATTCATTAACCATCCATTTTCCTTCGTTTAGATATAGAAACTCAAATTCACCAGTTTCGCCTGAATAAATAAATAATCCAGGTAAAACCTCTTTATTTCCAGGAATAAATTGCATTCTGTAATCTTTCCCCTTAATGCTGATTTCAGGAGTAGGAACATAGTCATTTTGTGCCCATTTATCTTCAAGTACAAAGTACTGCTTCATTTCTCCAGTCGAAGGAGAATAAGTGTTGAGACCAGCACTATAGTCTTTAGTAGCCGGAATAAACTGCATTCTCATATCATCTTGAGCATGAATAGAGTTATTAAATGTAAAGCATAAAGATATCATGCAGATCATAAATAAGCCTGAATACTTCATTGTCATAAGTATAAAATTTATTGTTCTGTTAAGAGAATATGTCTAACAGTGAATTCAATAAGTAAGTAGGAAATAAAGGAAAAATAATTGTGTAAGTATTTCTGAAACCAGCTATTGAATATTATGCAAGATACACCCTTTTTGTGGACAAAAAGCAGTATCACAAATAGGAAAGGGATTTTATCGATTCCTTAACGCTTATTTTTTCGATATAATTTTTACATTCAGAGCAATAGGTCCTTTGGGTCCAGAACCTACATCGAAGCTTACCAAATCTCTTTCTTTTATAGTTCCACTAATGTTATCAACGTGAACAAAATAGCTATCGCCTGATATCTTTTCATTGATAAATCCGTAACCTTTCTCCGAATTAAAGAATTTGACCATGCCTTCTTTAGCGTATTTAGAAGTTCCGTCGTCTATTTTTTTAGGGACCCCAATCTCTATATCCTCTAACTTGATTTCTTCTTTTTTAACGGTAGGATCTGGTGGAGATTCAGATAAATTGCCGTCGATATCTTGGTAAACAAACTCAGGCGGCTTGATGCCTCCTTCTAATTTTCTTTGTTTTCTTTCTTCAGCTTTGTCCTGCTTTTTTTTTCTTTTTTTCTTTTCTCTTTCTTTTTTGTTGTAACTATCTGCCATTTAAAGGTTTTGTTGAATAAAATTAGGTTTAAGCATTAACTTAAATGCGATTCGTAACCTATCTTAAATTATTGGAATTAAATAGATATTAATACGAATGTAATATAAATTTATTTAAATATGAGATTCCAATTTAAGGATAAATTACAAAATTCACCAAATGAAACTCTATATTACATTTTGTCGTATACATAATTAACTGAAAGAGCTGGAAAAAGATTCCTTGAGTATCAAATTTCTTTATGTTCAACAAATTCTTTTGATTCAATTGCAGCAATCCCCGGAAGCTTTTTACCTTCTAAGAATTCTAGCATCGCTCCTCCACCGGTTGATACGAAACTAACTTTATCTGCAAGATTTGCTTGATTTATTGCAGATACACTGTCTCCACCACCAATAAGACTAAAAGCCCCCTTATCTGTAGCAGCAGCTACCGCTTGAGCAATAGCAAGTGTTCCGTTCGCAAAATTTGGAAATTCAAAAACTCCTACTGGTCCATTCCACAGGATGGTTTGAGAAGATAAAATGACTTGGCTAAACTTTTGTGTGGCGATTGGGCCGATGTCTAGACCCATCCATTCATCTGGAATTTTATCGCTGCTTACAATTTGAGTGTCGGCGTTTTTATCAAATGCACTGCCTGCAATTGTATCTTCAGGAAGATATATATCTACATCCCTTTCTTTGGCTTTTTCTAGTAATTCCATTGAAAGATCTAAATAATCATCTTCTACCAAAGAGTTACCAATTTTTCCTCCTTTTGCTTTTATAAATGTAAAGCTCATTCCGCCACCAATTATGATGTAATTGACAAAGTCTAATAGTCGTTCTACTAATAGTATTTTATCAGAAACTTTAGCTCCACCTAAGATGGCCGTACAAGGTCTCTTGGGGCTGTTTAATACTTTTTTAGCATGAGCAATTTCATTTTCCATTAGCAAGCCTAAAGATCGATGCTCTGGTTTGAAGTATTTTGAGACAGTGGTGGTAGAGGCATGGCTTCTATGTGCCGCTCCAAAAGCGTCATTTACAAAGAGATCCCCTAATTTTGATAGTTTTGCGCCCATTAGGTCATCTCCTTTCTTTTCTCCTTCTTCGAATCGTGTATTTTCCAATAGCAGAACCTCCCCAGATTTCAAATTTAAGGACTTTGAGAATGCATCGTTACCAATGCAGTCATTGGCAAAATCTACTTCAAGTTCCAAAAGTGCTGAAAGATGTTTTTGTAAGTGCCTTAGGGTATATGCTTCTCGATTTATTGAGCCATCCTTTTTCTTCTTCTTATGGGGTCGACCAAGATGGGACATAAGAATTACCGCAGCACCATTCTTAAGCAGGGTTTTTATCGTTGGAAGTGCTTTCAAAATTCGAGTATCATCCTGAATGACATATTCACTATTAAGTGGAACATTAAAATCTACTCTAATTAAAACCTTTTTGCCTTGGACGTCTGTAAACATATAATTGTCATTAAAATTGAAGAGATATGATTAGATTGTAAATATAAGCAGACATGTAAGACTAGGCATCAATATATGGGCAAAAAAAAAGCCGACTCCTCAGTCAGCTAGATTTTTACTTTAATACACCCTTTTAATTCCTTTGTTGATCCAAATATGCAGGAGTTTTGGGGTGATTCCAATAGTAAGAGTATATGGAAGATCTACATTTTGTTTCAAAAGCTCTACAGGTGGGTTAATGGTGTATGCTAGATAACCAATTATTGAGCTAGGTGGATTTTTCAAAGGAGGGTTACCATAGATTACGCAGATTAACACAGATTAAAATAGAGAGAATCTGGAGAGTAAATGAGTGGTCAGTGGGAAATAATCTAAAGGCTATAAAGTAGTTGATTGTGATGGATCAATAAAATATGGTTTATGGACAAAAAAAAGCCGACTCCTCAGTCAGCTAGATTTTTACTTTAATACACCCTTTTAATTCCTTTGTTGATCCAAATATGCAGGAGTTTTGGGGTGATTCCAATAGGGTGCAGTATATGGAAGATCTACATTTTGATTCATAAGCTTTACAGGTGGGTTAATGGTGTATGCAAGAGGACCAATTATTGAGCTAGGTGGATTTTTCAAAGGAGGGTTACCATAGATTACGTAGATTAACACAGAGAGAATCTGGAGAGGGAATGAGTGGTCAGTGGGAAATAATCTAA
>Ga0114956_1000322_pt1 | contig 33082 bp, 33 predicted proteins | sample MaitaG_FD_87304 | JGI IMG/M metagenome (GOLD analysis project Ga0114956, IMG submission 87304) | Marine algal microbial communities from Maine, USA - Maine_Asex2 metaG | ecosystem: Host-associated > Algae > Red algae > Unclassified | place: Maine, USA | collected 2015-01-05 | reverse complement strand
TATTATTGACTATTTTTTTAACCCTAAATTGACAAATATGAAAACCCTTAAAATTACTTTAGCCTTAGTTGCTGTATTAGTATTAACCGTTTCTGGAGTACAATCTGAAAATGTAAATGTTGTAGACGAAAATCCGACTTACAAAAAATACAGCCCAAAAGATTTGTTAGCTATAGAAAAAAAGCAGATAAAAATAAAGTCACGAGGATAAAACTCGTGCATATAACTTTTAGCCGTTATGTTAATTCATAACGGCTTTTGTGGTTATGTTAATTTTAGTCTATTTTTATAATAAATTATAGATTTTGTGTAAACACATATTAGTAGCATTTATTTTTTTTCAAATTGCTTTCAATCCTTTGTTATCTCAAAATATTTCAATTGATTCGATCAATAATTTAATTTTAAATTCTAAAAATGGTAATTTCAACCTTAATGAGCGTTTAGAATTTGCTCAAAAATCTTCAGATTTAGCTAAAAAAACTAAAATAGATTCTATCGTTTTAATGGCTAATAGAAATTTATCATTACTTATTTTTGAATCCCAAGATTATGAAAGTTATATTTCCTTAAACAGAAAAAATTTTAGACTAGGAAAACAAATAAATGATTCTTCTGCAGTCAAAGTGGCAGGTTCAAACCTAGGAATAATCTATAGGTATTTTGAGAAAAAGGATAGCTCTTATTATTATTATACTCAAGCTCTTAAACATTACCCGCCCAACGAAATTTCCGAGTACAAAGCTGAAGACCTCTTCCATTTAGCTGAAATTTTACAAGTTGAAAAAATATACGCAGCAGCAGAAGAAGCTGCAATTAAGTCTATTTTATTATTAAATAGATTGCCCAATTCTGAAAATCGCTTGGGTTTGTTATGGAATGCCTATAACCTATTGGGAATAATATCTAGAGAAACTGATAATTATGAGAAAGCGTTAGAGTATTATGAAAAGTCGAGTGTTTTTGCTAGAGAAATGGAGGATGGATTTATTAATGAAGTTTATTCAATTAATAATAAAGCATTTGTATATAGGCAAATGGGTGACTTTGATAAAGCTGTAAAACTTTATCAAAGTCTTTTACCATTAAGGTCTAGATATCAGGAGGAAGACCCTTCATTTTACCCAACTATTCTTACCAATATAGCTGACACTAAATTGGAATCAGGAAAGTATGACTTCGAGGTTTTAAATAAGATGTTTCGCGAATCTTATGCTTTAACTAAAAAGCTAAATGATGAGGTATTAAGAATGAACGTATCATTACATATTTCTAAATTATATAATGTAATAAAGGAAAAAGATTCAATTTATAAATATGCCAATGAAGCTTTAGAGATTTCTTCTAAAGTTTCCGCCAATGAAATAAAACAAGAGGCACTTTTGATTTTATCTGAAATCACAAAAGGTGAAAAAGGTAAATCGTACTTAAGAGAGCATATAAGACTCACTGACAGCTTATTAAAAGAAGGGAGAAATGTAAGAAACAAATACGCTCGTATTAAATTTGAGACCGATCAATTAGAAGAAGAAAACGAAAAGATAGAAGCCAAAAACAAGCAAATCTCAAAGGAAAACTTATACCTAGCTATAGTGTCTATTGGCTTACTATTAAGCGCAATACTTATATATACTGTGATATCTCAACGCGCTAAAAACAGAAAACTAAAATTAGTACAAGTTCAACAAACAGCAAATGAAGACATTTACAATCTTATGCTTGGGCAACAAGATAAACTAGATGAAGCAAGAGCTAAAGAAAAAACTAGAGTTTCAGAAGAATTACATGATGGTGTGCTTGGACGACTCTTTGGTGCGCGTTTAAGTTTGGATAGTATCAATTTTAAGGATGGTAAAGAGGCCATGTTAACAAGAGCAAAATACATTGCCCAACTTCAAGAAGTCGAGCAAGATATCCGAAAGATTTCACATGAGTTAAATACAGATTTTGTTTCAGGATCTGGCTTTATGGATATACTCACAGAGCTCATTGGCAATCAGACCCAATCGTATGGATTAGAACATAATTTTAGGTTTACCAACGATATAAGTTGGGACATGGTATCTAATAAAAGTAAAATTAATATTTACAGGATTATACAAGAATCCATGCAAAATATCTACAAACATGCAAATGCCACAATTATAAAAATTAGTATTTCTTTAGAAAAAGACGTAATTTGCTTGGACATCATTGACGATGGAGATGGTTTTGATACTTCTAAAAGTAAAAAGGGTATTGGCCTAAAAAACATGACCTCTCGAGTTGAAGACATTAACGGTGAAATCACTGTTATATCTGAACCTAGAAATGGAACAAAAGTCAATGTTAAAATTCCCTACACAAATTAACCGCTATGAAACATATTAATATATTAATGGTAGATGACCATCCAATAATTATTGAGGGTTACCAAAATGTGTTAATGGCAACTAAAGAAGACGACCAAACTTTGCTTATTGATACTGCCAATAATTGCGACAAAGCCGTAATTATGTTAGAGCGCGCAGCCAAAGGTACACCGTACGACATTTGCTTTTTTGATATTAGCTTACCAGCATCCGACGATGGTAAATATGCATCTGGTGAGGACTTAGCACTATTATCTAAAACCGTATTGCCAAATGCTAAAATTGTAATTCTAACCATGTTTAACGAATCGTTTAGAATTCATAATATAATTAAAGAAATAAACCCAGATGGGTTTCTTATAAAAAGTGATTTAACATCTATAGAATTAGCAGATGCCTTTCAGCAAATACTAAAATCACCACCATATTATAGCGCAACAGTTAACAACTATGTTAAAATGACATTGACTAGCGAAATCTATATAGACGATGTTAATCGCAAAATTCTGCATCTTTTATCTCAAGGTGTAAAAACCCGAAGCCTAAAAGAGTATATCGATTTATCTACAAGTGCACTAGAAAAGCGAAAAAAACAACTCAAATTATTGTTCTCCATCCCAGGAGAAAAGGATGAAATCTTACTAAAAGAAGCTAGGGAAAAAGGATTTTTGTAAATAAACACCAAAAATTTGTATTTTTTTAGACCCTTAATCCGCTTAAGGTACCTTTTAAATATAGAAACTACGGTTTTTCCGCAACATGTTTGCGGTTTTTCCGCAACTCAAAGAGCTTTATGTTATTTATATTTACCGCAAGTCAACAAGAGAATTAATTAATCCCTCTCAAGTATTTGTTGAGTTAATAGCAAAAAGATGAAACCTAATTACATTTATGTAGTTAGGTTTTTTTATGGTATTAAAAAATTATTTTAATACCAGTTTGCGTTATGCTCTGATAGTTTTACTATAAAGAAACCAAGAAATACAACGGCTACTATAAATTTTAAGAAGGTAGACGCCATAAATCCTAAGAAGGAACCAAAAGCAGCTTTCAAAGCTTTATCCATATCGTTTCTATGGATCATTTCACCAATGAGCGCTCCAACAAAAGGACCTATAATTATACCAAACGGAATAGGCGATAGCAACCCAATAATTAGCCCTAAAGTAGTACCAATCATTCCTAACCTACTGCCGCCAAAGCGTTTGGTTCCCAGAGCTGGTATAATATAGTCTAAAACATATATAAAAACGGCCACAATAAGTGTAACAATTAAAAACGTCTGACTCAATTCTACGCCGTCAGTAAAGTGTAATACTAAAAGTCCGGCCCAACTAGTTAGTGGTCCTGGTAAAACAGGTAAAAAACTACCTATTATTCCTAATAGCATCAAGAGCAGTGCAACAAGCACTAAAAAAATTTCCATATTATTAGTTTAATTTCATACTATGAGACGCAATAAATAGGCCATTGTTACATTTATAACTAAAAATTTAGTTTAAACTAAAAAATTAGTTATATTTGAATACTGAATACTGAATACTGAATACTGAATACTGAATACTGAATACTGAATACTGAATACTGAATACTGAATACTATAAACATGAAACAACTCACTAAAGCAGAAGAAGAAATTATGCAAGCCTTATGGCGGCTAAAAAAAGCAAACGTTAAATCTGTAATTGAGATTTTGCCAGAACCTAAACCTGCATACAATACAGTATCTACAATTGTAAGAATTTTAGAATCTAAGGGCTTTGTAGATTATGAAAAACAAGGGAAAGGACACCTTTATTTTCCTGTGGTTGCCAAAGCTTCTTACAGTAATCAATCTATAAATAAATTGGTAGATAATTATTTTCAAGGGTCATTTAAAAGCATGGTGTCGTTTTTTGTTCAGAAGAACGATGTAGATATTAAGGATATTGAAACCTTGTTAAATGAAATTGATAAAAAACAATAATTATATTATACACTATAATTCAGATTATTGCATTTCAGGCGTTGTTTTTATTGGTTTATGACCTTTTTCTAAAGCGTGAAACCTTTTTTAATTACAATAGAGTGTATTTGCTTAGTACGTCTTTATTAGCAATGGTTCTGCCGTTTCTTAAATTTCCGAAATTGAAAACTCTAACTACAGAAAACGTAGTTATTCAACTTCCTGAAGTTTTTATAGGCACTAAAATCCCTTCACAATATGACATTTTAGTTGCAGAGCAAGCAGGTCTAGTTATAGAGCGGCCAGAAATTCCGCTATGGCAAACTTTTGCTTTAATTGGTATGTCAGTAGCGACTTTAATCTTTCTTTTTAAAATTGTGAAACTCTATCGGATAAAGCAAAAAAACCCAAAGCGTTGGCAAGGAAACGTACTGCTAGTAAAGCTGATAAAAAGTACTGCTGCGTTTTCTTTTTTCAATACTATTTTTCTAGGAGAAGAGATTCCTGAAACGGAAAAATTAACGATATGTGAGCACGAATTGGTTCATATTAAAGAAAGGCACACTTTAGATTTGCTCTATTTTGAAGTCTTCAGAATTCTGTTCTGGTTCAATCCATTAATATACATGTACCAGAGTAGAATAAAGGAATTGCATGAGTATGTGGCTGATGCTAAAGCTGTAAAACAAAACGGAAAAACAGATTACTATCAAAGCTTGCTCAAGCAAGTATTTGATGTCAATAATGTGTCATTTACCAATACGTTTTTCAAAAAATCATTAATCAAAAAACGAATCGCTATGTTACAAAAGTCAAAATCAAGACGAAAGCATCTTATAAAGTATGCATTACTAATTCCATTAATATTTGGTATGTTAATCTATACCTCTACCGAAGTTAGAGCACAAGAAAAAGTAGAAACGAAAACAGAAGCGATAGATCAAGACTTAACAGATGAAGAGTGGATTCAGAAATATTATGAAGAAATTAAAGAGTTAAGTAAGACTGAAGATAGTTATTTTAAGATTAGAGATTTATATAATTTCTCTGAAGAAAAGTATGTTCCAACAAAGGATGAATATTTGAGATATGTTGCTTATTTCAAATATATGGGAGAAATGTTTAAAGATTTTGCTGAGAAATCAAGAAAGCTTACGGAGAAAGATAGAAAACGCTTTGAAGGATTCAATATTAGTAAAACTTATGAAGAATATTTGAAATATCTTAAGACGGAGGAATCAAAAAAAATAAGAAAAAACATCAATTACAATAAAACACTAAGAGTGATTTCTAAGGATATAAATGGCCTAACTGAAGAAGAACATAAGGATGCTTATGAAAAAGTGAAAGATATATTAATCGGGAGATTATATAACACATTAATAATTAGTGACGCAAATGAATCGTTAACAATCACAAAAAACAATTATGACAATTTGGTTAGATTTTTTTCAGTTGACGAGATAAAATCATTAATGAATTATGTTGAGGTTATTGAAATTGAAGAGCTAGATAAAAATGTTGAAGTCCCATTTTCAGTATTAGAAGAAGTGCCAACATTACCAGAGTGTAAAGATTTGCCTACCAACGCAGAACGTAAAAAGTGCATGAACGATTTTATACAAAAACACGTTGCTAAAAATTTTAATAAAGGTGTTTCAGATGCTATAGGCGTAAATGGAAGGCAGCGTATTTTCGTGTCTTTTAAAATTGACAAAGAAGGAGATGTAGTTGAGGTTAATGCTAGAGCTTCTCATCTTGCGCTAGAGGATGAAGCCAAACGTGTTATGAACACATTGCCAAAATTTAGTCCAGGACGACAAAAAGGAAAATTGGTTGTAGTACCTTATGCTTTGCCAATTGTTTTTCAGGTGACTGATACAACTTTAGCCCAAGAGGTTAAAAGCTATGACGAACTTGTTGCGCAACGCGATCGTATTTTAAAAAATTCTAGCGCCAAAAATCCAGTAGTCATAAAATTAAATCATCAGATTGATTCTATAAGAAAAGAGCATCTGGAAAAGGAAAAACGCTATTTAAATACTTTAGAAAAAACAGAAAAAGAGAGAATGGTAAATGATTTTATCTCATTTTCTAAGGTAGACGTAGCTCCAGCATATCCTGATTGCGAAAAATTAATCGATGAAGACAAAAGAAAAAAATGTACATCCAATAACGTACAGATGCAAATACATAAAAATTTCAATACCAAGTTAGCAAATTCATTAGGATTGGGAAGCGGGAAACAACGTATTTTTATTAATTTCTCAATTGATGCCACAGGTAAGGTTGTTGATGTTGCTGCTAGAGCTCCACACCCTAAATTAGAAGAAGAAGCTATTCGTGTCATAAACTTATTTCCAGAATTTAAGCCAGGAATGCACGAAGGTAAAGCTACAATTGTAGATTTTAGTTTACCAATTGTGTTTCAAAGCAATGATTCTAAAAAAAATTAAGCCTATTTATATATGAAAGTATCTTTTGCTTTAGTATTCTGCCTTATTATCTCTGTGTCAAATGCACAAAGCCTAAAAGAAAAAGCAGATAAGTTTTATGCTTTTGGCAACTACACCAAAGCTATAGAAACCTATAAATCTGTTAAAAATCTAGATGAGGTTTATGACGAAATTGCCAAAGCCTACATCGCTATTGGTAATTATGGTGAAGGTTTAAATAATTATAAAAAGGCAATAGAGGCAAATCCAGACAATGCACTTTTAAAATATGAATACGCCAAATTACTATCTAGAACTAAGAATTATAACGACGCAAATACACTTTTTAAAACCTTAATTGAGGCTGATAGTTTAAACCCAAATTACCATTACGAACTTGGTGTGGTTTTAGAAAAACAGAAAGATACTTTAGCTATAAATGAGTTTTTAAAAACATTTAATCTAGACTTAACACATCAAAAAGCAATTTTTAAGTTGGCGAAGCATCTTATAGTAAAACGTAAGTTTAAAGAATCACATCGTTTTTTAGATAAAGGTTTAGAAAGTTATGCCAATAATGTTGAATTAATTAGTCTAAAAGCACAAGCGTATTACTATCAAGATTTTTTCACCCATTCTGTAGTTTGGTTTAAAAAATTACTAGATCTAGGTGAAGCCTCAGAATTTATACATGAAAAATTGAGTTTGAGTTATGCTCAAAATTCCGATTACGAAGATGCCATTTACCACAGAAAGCAAGCCTTGAGATACAATCCGTATGATGCTAATGCCATGTTTGTTATTGGTGGTTATTATGAAAGACTGAGTGATTTTGAAATGGCAGAAGAATTTTATAATAGATCATTGGCACTTCAAGATGTTTCGCTTTCTAACGAGTTTCAGAAACTTGGTCGCGTTTTAAACCGCCAGAAAAAGTATGATCAGGCCATTAGAGCATTTCAAAAGTCGCTAAAGGAAGACCCAAGTAATATAATATCAGAATTTTTTATCATTAGAACAAAAGACGAATTTTATGCAGACATAGATACAAAGATAAAGCTGTATGAAAATTTTATGGAAAAGCATAAAAAGAACCCTTATACAAGATTTGCTGAAGCAAGACTCAAAGAACTTAAAGAAGAAAAATTCTTAGAGCAAGACTAAACTCTCAAAAAATCGTACATTTCGGTATCAGAACTTAGTGAATGAAACCATTTGTTTTTCTATTAATATTTTTATGTGCAACCTCTTGCAGTTATCTTGAAAAGAAGAAAGTTAATTCTGAAGAATTACTAGAAGAAGAATTACAAACCTTTAATTGGAACGAGGTTGATACTTATCCAACATTTAGCAGTTGTGATTCCATTACAATTAAAGCAGATAGTAGAGCCTGTTTTCAAAACACTTTGGTTGATAATGTAAACACGTATTTAGAAGCACAAAATTTAGTAGTTTCTAAAGATGTTAATGATACGATTAGACTTCATATTAAGATTGACAACAAAGGATTTTTGATTGTGGAATCTATGCGTATAAAACCAGAAACGGTATTGCAAATTCCAGAAATCGATAGCCTTTTAAGGCAAAGTCTAAAAAATGTTCCAAAAATTCATCCTGCAATCAAAAGAGGGCAACAAGTTACTACTGCTTTTGAGTTGCCAGTGATTGTTAAGATTGATTAGTTTCAGTATTCAGTATTCAGTATTCAGTATTCACTGTTCAGTTCAGTTATATAGATTGCATAACATATTCACAATAGCTTTACGCCTTTCGCGCCTCTGCGAGCAAAACTCTAAAACCGTATAGCCAACTTTTGCATTAAGCGCAAAATTTCAACATACAACCAAATAAGGGTTGCTAAAAGTCCCCAAGTTGCCAACCATTCCTTAGATTTTGGCGCTCTATTTTTGTAACGTTCTATATAATCGAAATCTAAAAGGAGTGCAAAAGAAGCCACAACAGCTGCTATAACATTAAACGCAATTGCAAACCAAGAGGTTCCCCATATATAGGTTTTTATACCAAAGAAACTTAAAATCCAAGAGATGAGATACACAACCATAATACTTACAGTCGCAGTGATGATAACGCTTCGTAATTTTTTAGTCACTACAATAATTCTAAGTTGGTATAACAAAAGCATCACAAAGAAAGTAACAATAGTAACTCCAATAGCTTGGTAAGGCAACTCAGGGAAATTACGATGCGCATAGGACGAAAATCCACCTAAAAAGCAACCTTTTGCAATCATATAAAATGGCACTAAGATTGGTGCCCAATGGTGCCTAACAGAAATTAAAACACTTATTATAATTGCTGCCAACATGCCACCAAGTGTAAACCATTTCATTGGCATACCAGCTTCATTTAGCTTCCATAAATAGGCCGTGATTGCGGCTATAATTAAAATCCCAAACATGGATTTAAAAAATATACCTAATACAGACATTTTTTTAGCAGATGACTTACCATCATCCCAAAAATAACCGTTAAAAATAGGATTTGAAGTTTTAAAGTTTCTTAAACTCATTGAAATAAATTCATTAAAGATTGAATTTATAACCAATAGCAATATCAGTAGAAAAATTGCCTTGGTTGTCTAAAAGTAATGCAAATAGTTCGCCATAAATTATGGTAATAAAACTATTCTCACCTATTCTAATATCAGAGCCAACACCAAAAATTAAAGGTACGTCAAATGAAGTATCGTTTGTCGTCTCTTGCATACCATCTTCATTTTCAAAGTTAGAGTTACCAAAATTTATGGTCGCCAATTTTACCTGTCCGTAAATAGAAAATGAAGATTTATTTATAATTCTGTAGCGATATCCTAAGGAAAACTCTGTTGTGGAATACTGAAAGTCGTCATTATCAAAAGTATGTCGTGCTTGCAAGAATCCCGAATGTCTAGGTAAAACATGAGTTTCATATATTTCTAATTCAGCTCCAATAAGTGGTACTTTTACATTATTTGGATTGCCAACAAATGGATTATTTGTAATTCCTCCAAAGAACCCTAATCTAAATTGCACTTTACTAGTAGTTGATGTTGAAGCATAAGATGAATCTACCGATGCATTATACGTATCTATAAAATCTCTAAGACTATAAAGGGTAAGTTTTAACTTGTCTGTAGACATGCCATCTGTTAAACTACCCAATGTAGATTTGTATTCTTCTTGGTAGTTTTTAGTTTCGCCTTTGGTGTTTGTTAATTCAGTAATGTTACCATTTTCTGTTCTTAAAAAATAACGGTATTTGCCGTCTATGACATTCCATAGTAAATCTAATGGACCATCAATTTCGGTCTTGAGTTCAAGCGTTTCGCCATTAACAGTGTAATTTTCTTGACAATAATTAAACTGAAAGGCAAAAAATATAAGACTATATAAGATGAATGTTTTCATAAGTTGTTAGGACTAGATTTTAGTAAAGCTACCAAAAATATTCAATATGCTGTTATTTCTTAAAGGTTCTCCCTTTCCATTGATAAGATTTAAAAACTGAAAGCAACACAATATATACATTAAAAAAAGGATATAATAAGCTCGAAAATTTATAAGATAAGAGTACACTTTCCTGCTTAAAGAAGCGAGTGATTTTAAATAACAACAAAAAATCAATACTAAATTTAATACTAAATAATGCAAAAACAATTTTGAGACTGATTAAATTAAAAAGAACTAAAGGGATAAAGGAAATGCATAAAAAATTAGCCAAGAATACACAGAGACCTAATGCTTTTGCAAACAAATTAGAGCTTTTACTCGTCTTTGAAGCCCAACGCAGACGTTGCTGAATTAATTCTGAAAATGTCTTTACCGGATTTGTGATTACCATTGCTTTTTTGGTTTTTAAATAATGAACTTTTTTTGAATTGTATTTTAAAAACTTTTCAAGTAAAAAAATGTCATCTCCACTAGCTATTTGTGAGTTACCATCAAAGCCATCTAACTTTTTAAATATAACTTTCCGATAGGCAAAATTAGCACCATTACTCAGAAAGGGTTTTTTAATACCAAAGCCACCAAGTGTTGCACCTTGTAAACTCAAAAAATCTAAGATCTGAAAGCGTTTAAAAAATGAATTTTGCCCATAATAGGTTACAGGAGCGACGATACAGTTTGTGTTTTTTGTTTGGATGCATTCATCAAAAGCATCGAGCCAATATTTTGGTAAAATACAATCTGCATCTGTTGTGACGATCCAGTTGAACTTTGAAATTGCTATCGCACACGTAATGGCATCCTTTTTAGCCGAATTTGATGTTCTTTTGTTCTTTATTATTCTAATGGTTTTGTTTTGAGAGCACTCTTTTTCCGAAGATGTTGGGCCAAGAAATTTTTCAATAATAAAAACGGAATCATCTTCAGACGCATCATCAATGAAAATTATTTCGTATAGAGATTCAGGATAATTTAATTCTGAAATTGAATCCAATAGATGAGGTAAATTTTCAGCTTCATTCCGAAATGGTATCAAAACAGAAAGCTTAGTTTTTGCTGGTAAATCTTGTAGTTTAAAATCATCTACCTTATCAAAACCATAAACGAGCAGACCTATAAATACAAGGTAAATAATTAGTATTGATATGGCGATTGCTGATAGAATCATGCTTCAATTTTAAAGATTTTGAAATTTAACACAAAATAGCTTCCGAATAAACTTGGAATCACAAAGTTAAAGAACCACATTATTGTAATGATGGATAAAATAGTAAGTTCATTTACTTCAACATACCCAAATAAAAACACAGCGACACTTCCTTTTATGACGACATCAAAAATAGAAATAGTTGGCACTATCGATGCTAAAAAATACATACTTGTAATCACTACCATGGCTTTGGTATAATCTACATCCACGCCAAACATAGTGAGTAAATAGTAAAACTGGAATGAAAATATGAGATATCTAGTTAACGCTAGCGATAAGTTAATAACATGTGTTTTTAAGGGTATTTTTTTTATAAAATCTACAACGCGCGCAAAAGAAAAGCCTCTAATTTTAAAACGTTTTTGCTTTACACCTAAAACAGCAAACAAACTGAGCATTAAAAGTAAAAGCCCAAACTTTAAAACTTTGTAATAGTTGACATCTATTTCATACCGATTCACAAATAGTATGAAACCAACTATACCAAAAATAGTCGTTATGGTCATTTGCGCCATGTTTCCCAAAAGATTTAATAACACAATTTTGGTTCTAAACTGTTTGGCATAATAAATTGCTTTTGCACCATAATCTCCAATACGATTTGGTGTAATTAACGCCGCAGTTTGTCCTCCCAAACTTTGCTCTAAAGCAGCTCTAAATGAAATTTGCTTGATGGTTTTCACTAAATTCTGCCATTTTAAAATTTCAAAAAACCAATTAAAAATGCTTAAAACGATTAAAAAAAAGATGTTTTTTGGTGTAAATGTATCATTTTCGTTAAAAAATGATAAAAATACATTGAACTGTAAATTATCATTTTCAGCCAGTTTAGAATAAATAAAATAAAATGCGCCAACTACAATACTTAATTTAATAAGTACAAAGAAGAATTGCTTAGTTTTGTAAGGCACATCATAATGCATATCGCAAATTAAACTAAAAACTCAAATATGATGCGGAATCATAAACAATACCTAGTCTTTTTTATTGTTGCACTTATGGCATTAAATGCCAATGCCCAATTAAAAGACACAAGCAAATGGAAAGCGCTATTTGCGGTTGGCTTTAATTACCCAACAACCGATGGATTTGTTCAAGGCTCTTATGCGAAATCCGTTAACTTCCCAACTGTAAATTTAGGAATACAACACATGTTTAAAAGTGCCTATGGTGTGAAATTAGATTTTGGATTTAACCGCTTTAAAAGTGATGAAGAATCATTAGAATTTAAAGCAAATTACTCGCGCATTAATGCACAATTTATTTTTGATCCGTCAGGTTTTATTGGCTTTCTTCCACAACGAATCAGAACTATTTTGCATGCTGGTCCTGGTTACTCTTTTGTAAAACCGTTAGGTAATTTGGGAGATAATAAACAAAGCTATTTAAACTTTCTTGGTGGATTAGAAGTACATTATGCTATTGCCGAAAAAGTTTCCGTTTATGCAGATGTTACCTATATCTATGGCTTCACCTCCTTAGACGATTACAATCCGGTTTTAAGTGGTTTGGGAGCATTTAATGGCAGCGTTTTTAATCTTACCTTTGGTGTGGCAATCTCATTAAGCGGTTGTCAGTTTTGTGACTGATAGTATAAATGAACAAAGAAAAAATTATTTTAGGTATAGATCCAGGTACAACAATTATGGGTTTTGGACTCATTAAAGTTGTCAATAAAAGGATGGAGTTTATGCAGCTGAATGAGCTAATGCTAAAAAAATATGATGACCATTACTTAAAACTGAAACTCATTTTTGAACGTACTGTAGAACTTATTGACACCTACCATCCAGATGAAATTGCCATTGAAGCTCCTTTCTATGGTAAGAATGTACAGAGTATGCTTAAATTAGGAAGAGCACAAGGAGTTGCTATGGCAGCAGGTTTATCTCGCGAAGTTCCAATTACGGAATATGCACCTAAAAAAATTAAAATGGCAATTACCGGAAACGGCAACGCTAGTAAAGAGCAAGTTGCCAAAATGTTACAAAGTATGTTAGGTCTTAAAACGTTACCAAAAAATTTAGATTCCATGGATGGCTTGGCTGCAGCGGTTTGCCATTTTTATAATGAAGGACGCGTAACTGTTGGTAAAAGTTATTCTGGTTGGTCTGCTTTTGTGAAGCAGAATGAGGGACGTGTTAAGAAGTAAACAGTTTACAGTTGCATTATTCAGTTAAAAACGTGAAATGAAAAATATTATTTGTTACAGAAAATATAGTTGAATATAACTAACTACAAACTAGGACTGAACACTGAGACTTAATACTGCAAACTGAAATGAGCGGCATCTACATCCACATACCATTCTGCAAGCAAGCCTGCCACTATTGTGATTTTCATTTTTCGACCTCATTAAATAAGAAAGATGACCTTGTTAATGCTTTAACTCAAGAATTAAAATTACGTAAAGATGAATTCAAAAATAAAATTGTAGAAACTATTTATTTTGGTGGTGGTACTCCAAGTTTATTAACCAATGACGAATTAGAATTTATTATCAATTCAGTTTACAAAAATTATAAAGTTTCAAAAAACCCAGAGATTACTCTAGAAGCTAATCCAGATGATTTGGCTAAAGATCGAATCATTGAATTATCCAAAAGTCCTATTAATCGTCTATCAATTGGTATTCAATCTTTTTTTGAAGCCGATTTAAAATTAATGAATCGTGCTCACAATTCTGAAGAAGCTAAAACATGTTTAGAAGAAGCAACCAAACATTTTAATAATATTTCAGTCGATTTAATTTATGGGATTCCTGGAGCTTCAAATTCGCAATGGTTACAGAATATTGAAATGGCTTTAAGTTTTAATGTACCACATATTTCGAGCTACGCACTTACCGTAGAACCTAAAACTGCTTTAGCATCGTTCATAGAAAAAGGTATTATTGAAAATGTGGACGATGAGCAAGCACACGAACAATTTCGTCTTTTAAAAGAAAAATTAGAAGCTTCTGGTTTTACACATTATGAGTTATCAAACTTCGGAAAAGAAGGGTTTTTTAGCAAAAATAATGCAGCTTACTGGCAAGGAAAATCGTATTTGGGTATTGGACCATCTGCACATTCATTTAACGGAAAACAGCGTGGTTGGAATGTGAGTAATAACTCAAAATACATAAAAGCAATCCTACAAAACGAATTGCCAAGAGAAATTGAAACTCTAACACTAATAGATCAGTATAATGAATATATAATGACAGGACTACGAACAATTTGGGGTGTTTCTCTAAATAAAGTTGAAACTAACTTTGGCTTAATCTTTAAAGATTACCTAATTGAACATTCAGAAGTTTTTATAAATCAACATTTATTGTATATTGATGGTGAGCACTTACGCGTTACAAAAAAAGGTCAATTTTTGAGTGATGGTATTGCAAGTGAACTTTTTAAAATTAATCTATCTTGATTGCAACTATACAACTAAACTCAAAAAAACTAAAAATAGATCTTTCCGAACCTTTAGATATTTCTATGCCTATAAAAGGCGATGCATCTAATGTAAATGCTTGGTATATTGGTCACCCTAAAATTGAGCCCGAAGTATTTGATGGTGATATTGCCAGCGTTGCAGAAGGAGCTGTAATTAATTTTAATACCATAACCTTTAATCCGCATGCGCACGGCACACATACCGAAACCGTTGGCCACATCACAAAAGAAAAGTATTCAATTAACAAACACCTAAAACAATTTTTCTTTTTAGCTGAATTGATTACAGTTGCACCAGAAAATTATTTGAAAGATAAAGTGATATCTGCAAAACAGATTCAATTTGCGCTCGGTAATAAAAAAAGAGATGCGTTGGTGGTTAGAACTATCCCAAATACCAAGGACAAAAAATCGAGGCAATATTCTCATACCAACTGGACATATTTTACAGAGGATGCCGTCAAATTATTAGTAAAAAAAGGTATTAAGCATTTACTGGTGGATTTGCCAAGTATTGATAGAGAAGAGGATGGCGGTGAATTAAGAGCACACAAAGCGTTTTGGAATATTGGTGGTAAAGTAAGAAAGGATGCTACAATAACAGAGTTAATTTATGTGTCTAATAAGATTGATGACGGTTGTTATATGCTAAATCTACAAATTGCACCTTTTGATAACGATGCTACACCTAGCAAACCTATATTATACAAAATATTAGAGTAATGTAATGTGACAACAAAAAAAGCTTTGTGTCACACAAAAGAATACTATGGAAACATTTTTTATAATCATAATAAGTATTTTAGTTACCTTAGGCTTAATTACTATTTACAAGCAATGGAAGACCAAAAAGAAAGCTAATGAGCAATCCATTATACTTCTAGATAAAATAAAACGCGTCTGTAAGTTTATAACTGTAGAAGGCGATTTCGCAGAAATTTATCATTATGAAGATGTGAAAGAAAAGTTTCTAAAACTCATTTCTAGCCGTAAAAAAGCATTAGTTGTGATAAATGCAAAAGCGCATGTTGGTTTCGATTTAAATAAAATAGAGATAAGTTCTAATTCTAAAACAAAAACGGTTATGTTATCTCATTTTCCGCAGCCAGAAGTACTATCAATAGAAAGTGATATTAATTATTACGATAAAAAAGATGGTATGTTTAATAGATTTGAAGCGGCTGATTTAACCGAATTACATGTGAAAGCTAAAGTACATATTAGGGATAAAATTCCTGAAAGCGGATTATATAATATAGCTAAACAAGAAGCCTTAGAGTCTATTCAACTTATTGAAAACCTAGTGCAAACCATTGGTTGGACATTAGATTATTCAGCTTTAAAAATTGAGGGAGAAGACGATAAAAAACTCCTGTAATAGTATGACAATTGGATATAACAAAAAACGTCTTCGATCTAATCTATACATAAGTATTGTTTGGTTTATAATTGGTGTTATTCAAATCGGACTAATGAAAGATCAATATTGGCTCGGATTAGGATGGATTGTATTGGCTGTGTTATTTCTAATTAGTTTTTTGTATAAATCAAAAAAGAAATATATAACCATAACAGATCAGTACATAAAACAGAATTTACCATTTGGTAAAACTATTAAATTGGAGGACTTAGAAAGTATCAATTACTTCTCTGAGGAATACATTATTAAATCAGAGACTCAAGAAATACGAGTTAATACCAATTTAATTGAAGAAGGGTCGCAAGCGAAGCTAAAAAAAATACTGTTAGATTGCGGTGTTAGATTATATTCATAATTTTTAAATAAGATTCTTGCTTCTGCACCACATAAAATGAACATAGAAGATTACAGAAACTATTGCATGCATAAAAAGGAAGTGACAGAACACTTTCCTTTTGATGAAGATGTTTTAGTATTTAAGGTTTGTAATAAAATGTTTGCACTCGCGTCCTTATCAAAATGGGAGAATGGTGAGGGATTTATTAACCTAAAATGCGACCCAGAATACGCTCAAGAACTCAGAGCAGAATACGATAGCATAAAATCAGGTTACCATATGCACAAGCAGCAATGGAACAGTGTTTATATTCACACTGGTGAACTCTCACCTAAACTTATAACAGAATTGATAGACCATTCTTATGCTATGGTTTTAAAAGGACTTTCTAAAAAATTAAGAGATAGTCTGTCTCTTTAAATTTAATAATTCAATTCATAGAAATTTATAAACCATCCAACGCTCTTAGAAGCTAACTCGTCGAAAAAGTATTTTTCCACGCAATTCATATAATAGTTTTGTCCTGTAATTAATTCTATAAATTAAAATCAAGACTATGAATATTTTATCTACCTACGTTATACTTTCATTAATTCAATTCAGTATTTACCTTTATTTAAAAGGCAGTTTAAATAATTTGAAGTTTTCTCATTATTTAGAGCATTTTCGCATTTTTCAAGATAATGATAGAGCCGATAATATACCAGAACCGGAGCAAACATGTATTGCAACTAAATTGACTAATCAACTAGATCTTAATGAAGAAATTATACTAAACAAGAGTCTAAAGCATTTAGAGTTTATCTCTAAATTTGAAATGTATTTAGAAGAGAAAAATTTCCATAAATTTCCAATAGAATTTCTTCAGGAATTTGATAAAATAAAAATTGAAGCACAACTAACTACATTAAAAACTACCAGTCAATTAACAAACGTTATAAAGCAAGCTGCTTAAATTTAGCGATTTCCATTCGTCGACACTTATCTGCCATCCGTCGACACATAATAACCTCCAACCGAAATATGAAATAAGGTCCTAACAATTCATCTAACTTGCTGTATTAAGTATAAATAAGTTAGATATGCACACCCTCAATATTCTATTAATAGAAGATGATATGATAGAAGTGATGAAGCTCAATAGAGCGAAAAGTTCACTTCAGCTCAATCATAACATTGCAGAAGCTAATAATGGTGAAGATGCCCTAAAACTTTTGGAGCAAAAAGATAATCTTCCAGATATTATATTATTGGATTTAAACATGCCAAAAATAAACGGTATCGAGTTTTTAAAAATTCTAAAAGCAGACGACAGACTCAAGTATATTCCTACTATTATTTTAACCACTTCTAATAATCAGCGCGATTTGTTAGAGTGTTATAAAGTAGGTGTTGCAGGCTATATTCTTAAACCTTTAAAATATGAAGAATATGTTTCTAAAATCGAAAAATTATTAGCATATTGGAGTATTAATGAATTAATCACTGTATAATGAAAGGCATAATATTTACTGAATTTTTAGAGCTTGTAGAAGATAAGTTTGGCCTAGCAATGGTCGATAAAATTATAACGCAATCAGAGTTAGACTCTGGTGGTGCTTACACAGCAGTAGGTACCTATGAATTTACAGAAATGCTACAACTGATTTCTAACCTGAGTGAGAATACAGATATTTCAGTAGATGATCTATTGATGGTGTATTCTGAGCATTTATTTGCGGCACTAATAAAGTCACATCCAAATTTAGTTGAGCATTACAAAGACCCAATGGATTTATTGGCGTCGATAGAGAATCATATTCATGTCGAAGTACAAAAAATATATCCCGAAGCACAATTACCAACTTTTAAGTTAGAGGAGCGAACAGACACTAAAATGGTAATGGTTTACAAGTCTGATAAAGCCTTGTATATGCTAGGTAAAGGTTTAATGTTAGAAACCTTTAAACTTTTTAAAGTGCCTGCAAATATTGGGTTCGAAAAATTGAACGAACAAGGAACAGAAGTTAGATTTACTATTAATAAAGGATAATGAGTCAAGAAGAAGTCGATTTACTCAAGCGTACATTAGCTCGCGAGAAAGCGTCTCGGAAAGCTGCAGAGGCAATTCTTGAAAGTAAATCTGCTGAACTCTACGAAAAAACCCAACAACTAAAAAAATTGGTCAAGGAGAAAACATCAGAATTACAAGGTGTTTTCGAAAATATAGTTGATGCCTATGTGGTCATGGATTTATGGGGAAATGTCCTTAAAATGAATGATGCAGCCATCAATCTTTTAGGTTATGATAATACCAAAGCAGATTTTAATCTTTTGGAGCTTGCAGAAGTTAGCGAGGCAGAAAATGTAATGAATGCTTTTGAAACCTTAACAACAGAAGGTTCCGTTACGAATTTTCATGTTAAAATAAACACCAAGTTTAACGGTCTTAAATTAGTACACATTAATGCGAGTATTATTCTCGATGAGCATAACAAACCAATTGCAGCCCAAGGTATCGTCAGAGATATCACTTTAGAAAGCAAGTACCAACAAGCCATAGAAGCAGAAAAACAAAAGTATAGTAGCATCATTGCTAATATGAATCTAGGTCTCGTTGAGGTAGATGTCAATGACAAAATCTTAATGGTTAATGAGAGTTTTATTAAGATGACTGGTTATACTAGGGAAGAATTAATAGGTGTGAAAGGAAATGATTTTTTACCAATAGAAGAAGATAAAAAACTTTCTATTAAAAAATTAGAAGAAAGAAGAAAAAGTAAAACAGAGTCTTACGAGCTAAGCATCAAAAATAAAAAAGGGCAGCTACGCTATTGGTTAGTCAGTGGAGCACCAAACTACGATTTAGAAGGAAACGTAATTGGGTCTATAGGCATAAATTTTGATATCACAGAATTAAAAAGTCTGCAATTACAGAAGGAAAATCTATTGTCTCAATTAGCTAAGAGCAATGACGAGCTTCAGGAATATGCACATATCGTTTCACACGATTTAAAGTCACCTCTTAGAAGTATAGATGCCTTAATTCAATGGATTAAGGATGATAATAAAGGGAAATTGGATGAGGTGACCATTCAAAATTTCTCTCACATTGAGACCACGCTCGAAAAAATGGAACAGTTAATTTCTGATATACTCAACTATTCTAGCGTAGGAGCAGATGATACCAAAAAAGTAGACGTAAATACTGCCGTTTTAATAAAGGATTTATTAAGCATCTTATACATACCAGAACATATTACCATAACTGTAGTTCAGAATTTACCAATCGTTAAAGGAGATAAAACCAAACTACAACAACTATTTCAAAATCTAATAAGTAATGCAGTTAAGTTTATTGATAAACCAGTAGGCAAGATAGACATCAACGTTAAAAAGAAAGGTGAATTTTACGAATTTTCTATTGCTGATAATGGCATGGGAATTGAAGAAAAGTTTCATGATAAAATTTTTAAAATATTCCATTCATTAAACAAAAACAAAGAATCAACAGGAATTGGTTTATCTATTGTGAAGAAGATAGTGGATTTACATGAAGGTAAAATTTGGTTAGAAAGTGAACCAGAAAAAGGAACCACATTTTACTTTACATTAAAATCATAAAAATGAAAACAGTTCAGTTAAGAAAACAAAAAAATTCAGATTGGGAATATTTATCAGATGCTATATCGTTAACTAATCCTTTAGTACTTGTCTTTGGAAATAGATATATGTTAGAGGAGGCTGCAATCTATAATGAGTTAAGAACAAAATTTTCTGATGGACATTTGGTTTTTGGATCTACAAGTGGAGACATTACGGCCAATTATGTAGATGACGAAAGTATTACTGTTACAGCAATTGAGTTTGAAAGAAGTCATTTTGAAATAAAAACGAGTAATGTTATAAACTCTGATGGAGATAGTTTTAAAACAGGACGAGATCTCGTAAATCAGTTCACCAAAGAAGGGTTAAAACATGTGTTCGTAGTTTCAGAAGGCAGTTTTGTTAATGGCAGTCAATTAACTAAAGGTATGAATGACGCTTTGGAAGACAATTTATTAATTACAGGTGGCCTTTGCGGAGATGCGGCAAGATTCGAAAAAACAGTAGCCTCTTATAACGAGAATCCTAAGTCTGGTGAGATTGTAGCTATAGGTTTTTATGGTGATTCTTTTGAAGCTTCGTTTGCCATTCATGGTGGTTGGACACCATTTGGTCCAGAACGTGTAGTTACCAAATCTGAATCTAATGTGTTATTTGAGTTAGATAATCAGCCAGCTTTAGATTTATACAAAAAGTATTTGGGAGATAAGTCTAATGAATTACCAGGAGCTGCCTTATTATACCCTTTAAATGTAAAGTCAGAAAATGAAGAACAATCTTTTGTAAGAACCATATTGAATATAGATGAAGCTAAAAACACGATGATTCTTGCAGGTGATATTCCTGAAAATTCCAGAGTTCAATTAATGATGACCAATGTAGATAACATTGCAAACGCTTCGGAACTGGCAGCAAGACAGGCATTAGAAAAACGAAAATCAAAACCACAACTTGCCTTATTAGTGAGTTGTATTGGAAGAAAATTAGTGTTAGATCAACGTGTGGAAGAAGAAATAGAAGAAGTGGTTTCAATAGTTGGAGAAGCCACCACAGTTTGTGGCTTTTATTCTTATGGTGAAATAGCACCCTTTAACTTAGAAATTAACTGCCAATTACATAACCAAACCATGACGATAACTCTTATAAGCGAATAATGAATTCTTTATTAAAGCGTCAAATTAAAAAGTATCTCAAGGACGATCTGGCATCAGATAAAAATTTAGAAGAATTTTTAGATGCGGTAAATCGGTCGTACACAAACTTTGATGAGCAGTTTGCGATGCAACAACGCGCCATGACTATAAGTTCTGATGAACTTTTTGAAGCTAATCAGCAATTAAAAAGCGAAGCATCGGCACAAAAAGAGGTTATTGATAAGTTAAAGCACGTTATTGAAACGCTAAAATTTTATAAATTACCAGAACAGAAAGAAACAGATCACACAGATTTAGATGGCTCTAAACTTGTAGACTTCATTGATAATCAAACCAAAGAGATTGTAGAAATTAATAAACAGCGCGAAAAATTACTGAGTGAGTTAGCATACCAAAACCAAGAGCTTAGCGATTATGCGCACATGGTTTCTCACGATTTAAAATCTCCATTACGAAGTATAGATACGTTGACCGCTTGGTTAAAAGAAGATTATAAAGATGCTTTTGATGCTAATGGCATAGAAACCTTAGGTCTTATTAGAAATAATGTAGAAAAAATGGATACTTTAATTAATGGTATTTTAGAGTATTCGACCATTGGTAAAAATCAGACTGAGGTTTATGACGTTGACCTAAATAATATGCTGGATAATATTTTAACGATTATTCAAATTCCAGAACACATTACGGTTACCAAAAAAGATTTACCAATAGTAAAAGGTGATAAATATAGATTACAACAATTATTTCAAAATCTAATTGCAAATGCTATTTCCTATAATGACAAAGCGATTGGTTTTGTTGAAATAGGAGTTGCCAATAAAAATAAGTTTTGGGAATTCTACGTCAAAGACAATGGTAAAGGTATAGAAGCTGCATACTTTGATAAAATATTTAAAACCTTTGAGAAGCTCCAAAATAATACGGAGTCTACAGGAATTGGTTTATCTATAGTTAAAAAAATTGTAGACCTTTACCGAGGGAAAATTTGGCTAACATCTAAGGTCGGTGAAGGCACAACATTTTACTTCACTTTAAAAAAAGAACCTAGTGGAACAGCCTAACTTATCCTATATAAATAGTATGTCTGGTGGTGATAAAGCCTTCGAACAAAAGCTTATTGGCATTATTAAAGCTGAATTCCCCGAGGAAAAGGAAGTGTATTTTGATAATATAGCTGCTAAAAACTATAAACTTACAGCTGAGAACGTACATAAACTTAAGCATAAAATTAGTATTTTAGGGCTCGAGAAAAGTTATGATGTTGCCGTTAATTATGAGAATAATTTGATTGATGGTGCTACAGATGGTAAAACGGATTTTGAATCTATTCTGCAAATAATGACTGATTTTTTAGAGACCTTATAAGCTTATTTTATGAATTGTATTATTATCGATGATGAGGCTACGGCTAGAGCTATTATTGGACAACTTTGTACCAATGTTACTAGTTTAAAAGTATTAGAGGATTTTCCTAATGCAATGCAAGCCATAAAATACTTAAATTCTAATGCCATTGATTTAATATTTTTGGATATTCACATGCCAGATTTTACCGGTTTCGACTTTATAGATACCATTAAAAATCCTCCAAAAATTATACTAACAACTTCAGATCCAAATTTTGCGATTCAAGCGTTTGGATACGATTGTATTGTAGATTACTTAGTAAAACCTATTACACCAGAACGTTTTCAGAAAGCAATTGATAAAGCAGAAGCTATAAAACCAACTGCACCTGTTGAAAAAGCATCATCAGGTCAAGTAGAAACGAGTTCTGGCAATGATCTTTATGTTAATATAGACAGACGCTTAATTAAGATAGATATACCGAGTATTTATTTAGTGGAAGCTAAAGGCGACTATATCCAAGTAAAGACAGACGATAAAAATTACACAGTGCATTCGACACTAAAGAAAATAGAAGACAAACTACCAGATAGTTTGTTTTTAAAAATTCATCGCTCTTACATCATCAACGTCGATAAAATTATTGATATAGAAGATAATAGTGTATTGATTAAAAAAGATGTGATTCCGGTAAGTCGTTCTAACCGACCAGAGTTAATGAAGCGTCTTAATTTGCTTTAATATTCCTATTCAAATTGTGTTGTAATTCGCAGTTCTACTGTCGATCAAAGTATTGCTGTCATTCAGAGCGATAGCGAAGAATCTCAACAAATTATACAGTTTCATTTCAAATAGATACTTCGGTCATACTTCCCTCTGAATGACAAAAAACAGTAGGATCTCATTCATTAAAAACCATTCGTCGATAGCAAATAGCAATCCAACGCTATCAGTTTTACACCTAACGAAAATCACAAAATAAGGTGTAATACCTGAGTAATTTTGTTTCAGAATCAGATAAATAAATCGATTATGAATAAACTTTACACTTTAAAAAATCAGCTCATTTTTGCAATAACACTATTATTAGGATTTAGCACAAATGCACAAGAAGCAATACCATTTAATTGCGACTACAACGCTTACTTATTTCAATATAATGATGTTTATGCTATAGACTTAGCGTCTGGTAATGCTTACCAAGTAGCAGCAGATGTGACAGAAGGTAACATTAACGCAACGGGTTACAATCCTGCAGATGGTTATATTTGGGGCTCATTAACATCACCAGCAAAAACCATAGTTAGAATTGGTAAGAACTTTGAAACTACCACGTTTTATATCGCTGAGCTACCAAGTAATAGTAGGTACGTAGGAGATGTAAATCCTGAAGGTATCTACTATCTAAAAGGTGGTGGAACCACATTTTATAAAATAGATTTAGATCCTGAATCTTCAAACTACGCACAACACAAAGCAACAGAAACTTTGTCTCAAAATATTAGTGTTCACGATTGGGCTTTTAATGCAGTAGATGGTCAATTATATACCGTCGAAAGAGGCTCTAATAAATTATATCGTATCAATCCAGATAATGGCGTGGTAACGTCATTAGGAGAAGTGCCAATTTTAGCTGGGAACAGTTATACCTACGGAGCTGTTTATTTTGACGCAGATGGTCGCTTTTATGTATCAGCAAACCAAACAGGAACTGTTTACGTGATACAAGGAGTGCAGAATGTAACTTCTACTGCTGATATGGATTCTAACTTATTTGCATTTGGACCTTCTAGCGCAAGTAATGATGGTGCACGTTGCCCAACAGCACCAGTATTACAAGAAATTTGCGATAACGGTATTGATGATGATGGCGATGGACTTATCGATTGTGAAGACCCATCATGCTCTGGTTTTGGAATGTGCGAGGTTATTGAGCCAGCAACATCTGGAGGAAACGACGGTGGATTAGAAAGTAACAACAGACTTTCTGAGCAAATCAACGCTCGTAATTTCAATAGAGCAAAAACGGGTTACTCGTTTGATAGAAGTTTAGCACCTAGAGTTACACGAAATTTTCAATATGCACAACGCAATGGTAACAATAACTTTACATTACAAGATTTTATTCCATTAGAAGTCATCGGAGAAACGGAAGCCATAGAATCCTCACCAGCAGATTTAGTTAATATTACAAATGCTACAGAGATTTATGCTGTTGATTATGTGAACGAAGACATACCTTTTGCAACCATATTAGCATTAAAAACTGAAAATGGTGTTTATGAACATACTAAGTATATCTGTGATCGCTTATTAGGAGCAGAGTTAATATCAGTATCTACAATATCCATTAATGAGCAGCCGTTTATAAAGTCTATAATTAAAAATGTAGATGGTACTTATGAGTTTGTATTGAGCTTATCTGCTAAAGTAATTAATAGTGGAAATAATTTCGCAATAGAGAGTCACTGGAATTTAGATCAGTACGAAGAAAACATTACGTTTTACAACTTTCAGATATGGTCTAATTCTGTAGATGATTTATATCTATTAGGTAAAGAGGTATTAAACTTATTAGACGTAGAAAAGACTATCGCTAACTATGATATTTCTACACCACCAACAGTATTTGTTAGAAAAGGACAGTATGTGAATGGAGGTTTAGATCTTCAGATTATTAATACCAATCTAACACAAAGTATAACCTTAGATGCTGGTTTTAGAGCCACTGAAACCCAAGATTTCGGCAACTTAAATTCTACAATAGCTCTAAACGGAAACTACATTACTAATGCAAGGGTAGACACAGGAAACTTATTTGATATCGGTTTTAGAATAGGTGATGGTATTGCAACACCAGACGATTTATTTATGTCAGATGGTCCTTGGGGAGTTGATAATTCTCAGGTAGTTGGAGAAGTTGAAACGTATGAAGTTTCAACAAACACAACCAACATTGATCAAGACGAATACCTTATAGAGCGCAACATTAATTTAATAGCATCAACTCGAAATTATGTTGCCGCATATAGAGCATTAACACCAAGATTTGGTGCAGTAGATCTTATAGATTATACCACTTTAAAATTAAGTGCAAAAGGCACAGGAAATTTAGAAATTACGTTTGTAAAACAAAGTATTACAAACTGGGAAGACCAATATAAAGCAAGTATCACATTATCTAATACGCTTCAAGATTTTGTATTATCAATAGAAGATTTTGAATCCAATAACGGGACTAATGCTGTATTAGATGATGTTGTTACGCTAGTGTTTACAATGGTATCAGAAGATGGAGCTTTAGTGACAAAAACGCTAGATCTAAGAGATGTGCGTTTTTCTGAAGAAAGCAGGTTGTCTATAGATGACTTTTATACAGATTCAACAGTTATAAAAGCGTTCCCTAACCCAATGACAACACGTACAACAATTCTGTTTACTGCAAACCAAAGCGAAACCGTAGCGTTTGTGATCTACGATCAATTAGGTAAACAAGTTTATAACACCACGTATAATGCTGTACCAGGTAAAAACAGCATCACCTTAAACAGAGCGAATTTAAGCTCAGGCTTATATTTCTGTAAAATCGTTAGTAATCAGAATAATTTTAATCCCTTAAAACTGATAATTAATTAACCCTAATTAATTCCTTAATTTGCATTAGGCAAAAGCGAAAGTTTTTGCCTTTTGTTTTTTTATGTTATTCAGAGCAATTTTGTCATTCAGAGCAAAGCGAAGAATCTATTTTTTGACATGTTGTTTATTTTAAGTGAAGCATCCCATTGAATACTAAATTTTTATATCTCCTAGATTCTTCGGTCATGCTTCCCTCTGAATGACAGCGAGCTTTTGCCTTTTGTTTTTTACTGCCTTTCAGAACCAAACTGTCATTCAGAGTAATATTGTCATTCAGAGCGAAGCGAAGAATCTCTTTTTGATGTGTTGTTTGTCTAAGTTGAGATTCTTCGCTTTGCTCTGAATGACAAAAGCGTTTTTAATTGAGTGAAGTGGATATTTTTACTTTTTTATACCTTTCATATAAATACATCCTCAATGTCATTCAGAGGGAAGCATGACCGAAGAATCTCATTTTATCAAGGTGTTTTTTAAAAGTTGAGATTCTTCGCTTTGCTCTGAATGACAGCGAGCTTTTGCCTTTTGTTTTTTGTAGTGGGCTAGTTTATTAGTTATATTTAGTCAGAATTAAATTTTGGTTATTTTAGATTAATTCTTCTATTAAGATTAGTATTATATATTTTATGAAACTAAAAAACTACTTGATTGACATCAAATCAATGTCAGATGAAAAAGCTGAATTGATTACCACTTATTTCAAAATGAAATCTTTCACAAAAGGAACATTACTTATAACAGAAGGTAAAACAAGTAAGCAATCCTACTTTTTAGATAGTGGTATAATACGTTGCTATATTATTGATCTAAATGGTGATGAAGTAACAACCCGTTTTTTTTCTGCACCAGATTTCTTTAACGATTACCTTTCGTTTTTTGAACAAAAGCCAAGTCAAGAAAATTATGAACTAATTACAGATTGTGATATATATACTATAAGCTTTGATAATGTGCAACATTGTTTTCATAACATACCAGAATTTAGAGAATGGGGCAGAATGTTACTCACTTTAAATTATGCATTTGTAAATAGTAGAATGATTGCTTTTCATAAAAAAACTGCACAAGAAAGGTATTTAGATTTAAAAACTAAACATCCTGAAATAATCTCACAAGTCCCTCTAAACCAAATCGCATCGTATCTTGGGATTACTAAATACTCATTGAGTAGAATAAGAAAAGAAATTGCGGAGTTGCCATAGGGCAATTTATAATCCTTTTTATATATCCATCTTTGTAAAAAACAAATTATGGATTTATCAATAACAGAGGTACCTACTTGGCTTTCAATAGTATTTATTTTATGCTTTGCAACGATTCCTGTTTGGCTTATAACCAAAACCGTTGAAAACATTTTTAAAACTAATAAGGCGAAAAAAGGAGCTTTACTAAGAAAAAAAATCATTTTATTTTATGGATTTTATTTTACTGTAGTAGCACTAATTTCTTTAACAGGCTTCTTTAAAGTGAATATAATTCCACCAAGGATTATAGTGTTTACTACAATTCCACTGCTATTATTCTACCTTTTTTATGTCCAAAATACAAGTTGGTTTAAATTTTTATTCAGACAAATTAAACTAGAGCAATTAATCTTTATTCACATATTTAGATTTATAGGTGTATTCTTTCTGCTAGTTTACATGTATGAGGCTATACCAAAACAATTTGCACTGATTGGTGGTATTGGTGATATAGTCACAGCAATATTGGTAATACCTGTTATTTGGATAATAAAAATGAAATTATCTTTTTCCAAAACATTAGCGTGGTTATGGAATATCATAGGTGTTATTGATATCATTTCAGTATTAGCAACTGCTTTTATTGTAACTAAAGTGGCTGCTACAACTAACGACGTTGGAGTACAACAATTTGGAACTTTTCCTTTTAGCTGGATTCCAGCATTTGCACCTGCCACAATTATTTTTTTACACCTATTAATATTTAAAAAATTACTACAAAGAACTAAAACAGAAATAAATTAAAACCAAGTCATATGAAAAAATTAATATACCTGGCAACTAATGATAATTAATTCCATTTGTACACATATAAAAAATCATATAAAAATGAAATATCTAAATACATTATCACTTTTTTTATTACTAAGTAGTTTTTCAATAGCTCAAGAAATGAATTTAAATAAAGAGTTTCTAAAAATTGAAAATTACATATCTGTAATGGAAAAGTCAGAGAAGGAAATATCAAAAGCACCAGTTAAGTGGCATTTATTACATTTATTACAAGTAATTAAAGGTGTCATTGATAATGCTGCTAGCTCAGACCCTGCTGAATTTAATTCAAAATCAAATCTAGTTTGGAAGTATACTTCACTTTTTGGAAAAATTCCAAGAGGTAAAATTACATCACCAGATGTTGTTAACCCTAAATTTGAGATTACGGAAATTGAAATAAGAACTGCAATTGAGGATGCGAAATTAAGAGTTTCTCAATGGGGTAAATTAAAACAGAATAACTTTTATAACCATCATATATTACTACATTTAAATAAGCGTAAAATAAAACGATTTTTAAAAGTACATACGCGTCACCATTTACGAATAGTTCGTGATATTACAAAGGATTGATATATAATTGAAGAAAATGCGCTTAAAAAATTAGATGCTATACTAAATAGTTTGAATTTAGAATAGAAATTGTTAAGCAATACTTTGTATACATAATTCTTAGGCGCAAAATTAAACTTTAGTGTTCAGATGCTATTAGGACTTTATTCTGCTTAGTTATAAGTTATTTTTAAAAATACCTTTACTCAAAAACACCCACTTAAACCTTAATCCAACCTCAGTAAACGTAAAACCAGCAGCAGTAGCAGAGGCAATATTACTATGCGTTCCGTACACATTTAATAAACTACGTTCTGAGAACTTATACCCAAAAGCTCCTTGTAATCTATAAGCGGTTTGTTTTGGGTCGTCTTCTATAAATTGGTAGCCAAAAGCACCAGTAAGGTTATAGAACCATTCGTTGGGTTTGGCAATCGCTTCGTCTTTAATAAGATTTATAAAGACTTCGTAGTTATTAAATTTTTCTGGGCTAAAGTAGATTGTTGGCACTTGATCTTTAAAGGTAATATACTGGTAGTTAAAACCAACTTTTAAAGCTGGTTTTGGTAATAGGTTATAATACACAGAGGTAAACAAAAGGTTTCTTGTATTACCATCATTTTGTATGGTGTGCATTACTTGGGTAAACCAACCTAAGTTAAAGTTAGTACCTAGATTATAATTAGCGTAATAGTTGTTTTGCACCAGCTCACGATCTAATAAATCAGCATTAAAGCTTTCGACTTGTCTCTTATAGCCAATATCTAAGGTTTGTAGTTTAAAGGCTTTAATGTTAAAAGATATATCTGTTAAGAGTTGCGTATAGTCTGTGGTTTCTGCTTTCGCTGAGGTCATACCTGCAGTCCCTTTGAAGGTTACATTTGATATCAATTGGTAGGATAATCCTAAAGATAAATCCTTTGAGTTAGCGGTATTATCTGTAACGGTATTGTTTGTGTTTCTGTAGTTGTAACTACCCAAAACACTTAACTTGGTCGATAAAGGATAACTGACATTGGTATTAAAGGCAAAAGCTTTGTTATCTCCATTATCAAAGGTATGTGATGCTTTAGACTCTAAAGTTGGACTAAAGCTAATGTTCATTTTATTAATAAAGTTGGTCGCATCTTTTTGGTTGTCGTAATAGGATAATGTGTTTTCGGCTGAGGTATAGGCTTCATCAAAACGGCCTAAAGCTTTTAGGACATTTGCTTTTCCGAGGTTGCCATCAAAAGAGGTGCTATCGTTTACTAAGATTTGGTTGTAATCAGCTAAACTTTCTTTAAAGTTACTTTTATAAATGTTTAAAGTCGCTCGTATAGCCAATACCCAATTTTCATTTGGATACTTTGCAATTAAAGTATCGATTAGCGTTGTAGCGTCTTTATATTTTTTCGTCCAGATTAAGGCTTGTGCATAACGTTCTGTGGTTTGTCGTGTGATAATTTGGTCTGTATTCGGAGTTAAACTTTCGTAAGCTTGAGCGCTTAAGTTTAAGGCACTCTTTTCTTTTCCGTTTAAATGCTCTACTAAAGCCAAACCGTTTATCGCCACAATTATGTGTTCTGGTTGCTCTGCTAATCTATTATACATTGTTTTGGCACTGTCTATCTTATTCCAGATTAAATAGAGATTTGCAAGATTTAATAAGGTGTCTTTATCATCGCCAAAAGTTTCAAGATTTTTGGTTAAAAGCGTTTCGGCTTTATCATAGTTCTGTGCTTGTTGATTTTGGTAGGCATACCCTAAATAGATATATTTTTTAGAGTTCATTGCATTTGGATTTCCTGGTGAAACGTCCAAAGCCTTGTTAACATATGTGATAGCGTCTTCATATTCTTTTAAGTTAGATAGTGTATTTGCAAAACCTAATAAAGCCGCAAAGCTTTGAGGATCCTCAGTCACTAAATCTTTATAGTATGCTTTAGCATCTGTAAAGTTGTCGTTCCATAATAAAGACTCTCCATAATTAAGCTTGACTTCAAAATCATTTGGGTAGTCCTTCAATAAACTTGTAAATAAAGTATTCGCTTTTTCAGAATTACCATTAAGTCCAACAGCACGCCCATAACAGAGTCGTGCGGTTTTATTATCTGGATAGTCTTTTAATATAGTATTAAAGAAAGATTTGGCTTGTGCGTACTTTCTGGTATCTAAGTAGGTAAACCCTTCTTGCATGTCTTGAGCAGATGCACTAAAAACGATTAAGAAAGCAGTACTATAAATAAGTGATTTTAAGGTCGTCATTATTGTTTCATTTTACTTACTGCAAGTTACGGTGCATTTGCCTTTCATTCATCTACAGCAATCTACCAACCATCGAAATATAACGAACATACACGGAAATACGCTCGATATTTGTGTCAGATTTAAAACAATAACGATTAAAAAATAACAAAATTATGGCACTTACAATTAATGAGAAACACGGAGTATATTTAGTAGAAGGAGTATTAAATTCAACTACGGCGAACATGTTTCAAGACCAATGTGAAACACTTTTAAATACAAAAGGAGAACTCACAATTCATATCGAAAATTTAAAAGAAGTTGACGATTATGGAATTCATGTGATACAATCCTTATTTCAAAATGCAAAACAACAAAGTAATCATTTTATGGTCATTGGTAACATTAGCAAAAACCTTTACTCGCGATTAACCAATTTTTCAGCAACAGCAATAGCTGCATAAAATATAAATAGAAAAAGTAAAAATTAAAGTTATGCAATTATTAGCAACATTAAAGTCAAGAAAGTTAACGCCAGAGCAATTATTTATGCTCAGCGTTCTGGCGGTCAACGGAGGAAACTATTTATACAATCTTGTCTTAGGTCGTGTATTAGGGCCAACACAGTTTGCTGATGCTGCTGTACTTATTACATTTTTATTAGTGTTGTCATTTATAGCCATGACGTTTCAATTAGTAACTGCAAAGTTTTCAGTCTTATTTGAAAACACAGTTTTTAAAAGTTTTATCACTAAGGTTTACAAACAAGCTTTCGCTGTCGGGCTTACTTTAGGTATATTAATTATCGCATTTGCTCCTCAATTACAATCTCTATTTAATACGTCCTCATCCACCATGTTTATCATTTTTGGTTGTGGAGTACCACTTTACTTTTTAATGAGCGTGAATAGAGGTGCGTTTCAAGGAAAGAAATCTTATAAATCATTATCGATAACCTATCAAGGTGAAATGTTAAGCCGTTTATTAATTACACTTGGATTAATATTAGTATTCAACATTCAATCTTCTGCCGTAATTGCGATAGGTATTGCACTCTCATTTGTATTTGGTTTATTTCCTTTTAAGTTAAAGCAAATCAATTTTAAAAAGTCAATCTCGTTAGAAGAGAAATACAACAAACAGATTAAAAATTTCTTTTTACTCACTGCTTTTTATGAGCTCACGCAAATCATCATTAATAACAGTGATATCTTATTGGTAAAGCATTACTTTGAATCCTATGAAGCTGGATTATATGCATCACTAGCCTTAATAGGTCGCATCGTTTATTTCATCGCTTGGATGTTTGTGATGTTATTATTACCAGCAGTTGTAGAATTAAAGAAAGAAGGCAAAGAAACAGCATCTGTTCTGTTTAAATATGTCGGTTATATTGCTGTAATATCTATAATCATTGTGGTAACCTGCTTATGTTTTCCTGAGATAATCATCAACATTCTTTTTGGAGAAGATTATATCGCTATGGCACCTTTATTATGGAAATATGCAATTGCCACATCCATGTTTGCCATCTCCAATATTTTCGCGTATTACTATCTGTCTTTAGATAAATATGTACCCGTAATTATTTCAGGTGTTTTCGGGATGTTACAAATGGTATTAGTGATCTTTTATCACGATAGTTTAGAACAGGTTGTACGGATGCAAATCGTAGCGATGACCTTATTATTGATCATCCAAATTGGCTTTTTTATTTTTGATTCTAAATTGAAGAGAAAATAAATTTGAGTGCATTTCTGGCATTCGGAACTGTTATGTCATTTGGAGTAAGTATGTCATTCGGAGTTAAGCTGTCATTCAGAGCGCAGGGAAGAATCTCAAATACTTGTTTAGTGTTGTTTAAATAGATTCTTCAGTCATTCTTCCTTCTGAATGACAGTCCCATTTTTATTTGTAGTATCATTAGAGTTAAGTTATCATTCAAAGCTGTCTGTCATTCAGAGCGCTAGCGAAGAATCT
>Ga0114956_1000321_pt1 | contig 33155 bp, 28 predicted proteins | sample MaitaG_FD_87304 | JGI IMG/M metagenome (GOLD analysis project Ga0114956, IMG submission 87304) | Marine algal microbial communities from Maine, USA - Maine_Asex2 metaG | ecosystem: Host-associated > Algae > Red algae > Unclassified | place: Maine, USA | collected 2015-01-05 | reverse complement strand
GGATTCTTGTCAGAGAACGCCGAGTTCGCCAGCGCATGCGATGGCGCAGGGCTCACCTTCATCGGTCCGTCGCCCGAGGCGCTCGCGCTGTTTGGCGACAAGGTTGCGGCGCGCGAGCTCGCTGCTTCGCTCGACATACCCGTCGTACCCGGCTCGCCCGGTGCAGTTGCCGACGCCGACGCCGCCGTGCACGAAGCAGCCACGATCGGCTATCCCGTGATGCTCAAAGCCTCAGCAGGTGGTGGCGGGCGCGGCATGCGCGCGGTTCATGACGAGTCCGACCTGACCGAAGCGTTCACCCGCTGCTCCAGCGAAGCTAAGGCTGCGTTTGGTGACGGCTCGATCTTCATCGAACGCCTCGTCAAGCATCCTCGCCACATCGAGGTGCAGGTCATTGCCGACAACGCCGGAACCACGTCACACCTCTATGAGCGCGACTGCTCAATTCAGCAGCGCAACCAGAAGGTCGTTGAGATCGCGCCCGCTCATGGGCTCGACCCTCACCTCCGCGCCAACCTGCTCAGCGACGCAGTGCGGCTCGTCGCAGCCGCGAGCTACGTCAACGCTGGCACCGTCGAATTCCTCGTGGTGCCTGAGACTGGCGAGTATTTTTTCATCGAATGCAACCCGCGCATTCAGGTCGAACACACCATCACCGAGCAAGTCATGGGCGTCGATCTCGTGCATTCCCAGTTCCGTATCGCGTGTGGCGACACGCTCGAGACCCTCGGGCTCAACCAAGCGTCGATCGGCCAGCCGCGTGGCTGGTCAGTGCAGTCGCGTGTCGTGGCCACCGGCACCGGCACCATCACCGGTTATCAACCGCCGACCGGGCCTGGTGTTCGTGTCGACCAGAGTGGCTACGCAGGGCTCACTCCGTCGCCTCACTTCGACCCCTTGCTCGCCAAAGTCATCACCTCGACTCACGGCGGCTCGATCGAGACTGCCGTCGACCAGGCGCGCCGCGCGGTCGGCGGCTTTCAGGTCGCTGGGCTACCAACCAACCTGGCGTCGTTGACCGAGATCCTCAGCCACGAAGCCGTGCGCTCGGGCGATGCTCGCACGACCCTGCTCACCAACAACCCTGACTTGGTCGCCAGCAGCGGCCCCGCTGCGCTGAGTGCATCCGTCACGTTGTTGAACGAGCAGTCTGCATTTCTCGCCGAGGCCGGCGCGCGTACACCGCCCGCTGCAGTAACTTCGCAGATCGACCGGCTTCCGGTGACCGCAAACCAGGCGGCTGTCGAATGTCCACAGGTCGGCCAGGTCGTCAGCGTCAATGTCGCCGAGGGCGACGAGGTGAACGCGGGCGACACGCTGGTGGTCGTCACTGCCATGAAGATGGAAACGTTGCTTACGGCTCCCGCCGCAGGCACCGTGATCGCACTCGCCCCGCTGGCCGAAGGCGACCTGCTCACGACTGGCGACATCGTCGCCGTAATCGCGCCAAGCGGCGCTCAAGTCTCGGGCGAGCCGCCGACCGGTGACAACACCTGGTCAGCAATGATCGACGACGTCGAGAAGCTCAAGTCATTGGCCGAAGCTCGACTCGGCCCTGACTCCCAAGAACGCGGCGTCGTGCGCCAGCGCGACCGCAACAAGCTGACGTGTCGCCAACGCATCGAACTACTACTCGACGACGGCAGCTTCCGCGAGATCGGCAGCATTGCCGGTTTCGCCAGCTACGACGACTACGGCGACATTGACGCGTTCACCCCCGCCAACATGGTCGGTGGGCAAGGGACAATCCACGAGCGCCCAGTGATCTTGTGCGCCGATGACTTCACCTCACGCGGTGGGCACAGCGACGGCGCGATCGGCGCCAAGAGCACCTATCTCGATCGACTCTCGATCGAGCTGCAGACCCCTTCGATCCGACTGCTTGACGGATCGAGCGGCGGCGGCAGCGTCGCCTCGATGGTGCCGAAACAAAAGGCGTCGGGTGACAGCACCGCTAAGGAAAGCAGCGGGGCCATCAAAGAAGGGCGCCCTCGTGTCACCGGGGCTGGCGGTTCGTTCCTACCGTCGCACCTCGGCAGTTCGATGTTCGCCCGCCAGCTCAGCACCGTGCCGGTCGTGAACATGTTGCTCGGCAGCGTTGTGGGTCTTGGGGCCGCCAAGGCCGTGCTGGGCCACTTCTCGGTGATGGTGCGAGATATCGCTCAGCTGTTCGTGGCAGGCCCGCCGGTTGTGTCACACGCCGTTGGCTACGACGTGACCAAAGAAGACCTTGGCGACTGGCGCATTCACTGCACTAACGGCTCGGTCGACAACCTTGCCGAGAGCGAAGATGAAGCCGCCGAGATGACTCGGCGGTTCTTGTCGTACTTGCCCTCAAGCGTCTACGAAGCCCCACCGGTGCTTCCACCCAAAAGCGACGATCCGGTCGAGCGCCGTGACGACGAACTGTTCACGATCGTGCCTCGCAACCGCACGACCACTTTTGACATCCGCCGGGCCATCACGTTGATGGCCGATCGGGACTCGTTCTTTGAGATCGGCAGCCTGTGGGGCACCGACCAGGTCGTCGGATTCGCTCGATTCAACGGTCACCCCGTCGGCATCATCGCCAGCGACAGCCGCCACATCAACGGTGGCGCGCTGACCGCCGACGGGTGCGACAAGCTGACCCGCCATCTCGACCTGTGCGACCTGTTCCACCTACCGATTCTGAATCTGGTTGACAACCCCGGCTTCGCCGTCGGCATCGATCACGAGATCGCTGGCACGATTCGCAAGGGCGGTGTTTGGATGATCGCTGCGGCCCAAACCACGGTGCCGATCTTCACCGTTTTGATGCGACGAAGCTTTGGGGTCGCCGGGAACAACTATGCGTCACTGCGATCTGCGGCATCGGCCCGAGTGGCGTGGCCGGCCGCCGACACCGGCGGTATCCCCCCCGAGGGCGGCATCGAGGCGGCCTACAAGCGACAGCTCGCCGACGCCGACGATCCCGAAGCGCTGCGGGCCGAACTGAACGCCCGCATCGAGAGCGTGCGTGGGCCGATAGGTCCGCTCAACCGCTTTGAGCTCGAAGAAATGATCGACCCTCGCGACACCCGGCGCCTCGTGTGCGAGTGGCTTCCAACGGCCTACCGGCTCGTCAACTTGGCGACGAATCTCGGGCCCCGAGACCTGGCCTTCCGCCCCTAGAGAAGTCCGCCTTTGCCTGTAGCGAGTCCCGCTAACGCTCGTCGAGCCGGCCAGCGTGCATGTGCCAACGACGGGTCACGTCGACCGATTCGAGTAACCGCCGGTCGTGCGTAACCAGCAGAACAGTGTGCGGGAACACTGCTAAGGCGGCTTCGAGCTGCTCGATAGCCGACAGGTCGAGGTGGTTCGTCGGCTCATCGAGCACCAACAGGTTCGACCCCTTGGCGGCAAACAGTCCAAGCGCGACCCTCGTTTGCTCCCCCGGCGAAAGCTCGACCATTGATCGCTCGATCTGCTCGGAACCGAGACCCAGTTTGGCAAGCTGGCTTCGGGCCTCATGATCATCTAGCCCCGCCTCGTCGGCGAAAGCTCGACTCAGTGCGACGCCAGCCGGAAGCAGCTCCCGCTGCTGGCGCATCAGTGCCACGCGTACGCCAGGTCCAAGCCGGTGGGTTCCTGAGCTGAGCGGCACCTCACCAAGGAGCGCGTTAAGCAGCGTCGTCTTGCCTGAACCGTTATCGCCGGTGATCACGATGCGATCTCGGGCTGCCACGCTGGCATCGATTGGCCCGAGACGAAACGAACCTCGATCGACGATTGCGCCGAACAACGACGCGACTTCAGCTCCCGAACGGTCGGCCGCCGCAAACGACAGCCGCAGTTCCCAGGGTTGCCACGGCGCTTCGACCCGTCCCCTGCGTTCGAGTCGCTCTAACGCTTTTTCGGTCTGTTTGGCCTTGGAGGCGACCTTCTCGCTCGTTGCGATGCGATGCGCCAGAATGAACTTGTCGGCCTCGCTCTTGTCGTTCTTAGCCTTGCGGACTCCTTGGGCCGACCACTGCTGCTGCACGCGTGCGCGCTCGGTCAGATCGGCCCGTTTCGTGACGTACGCCGCATAGTCCTCTTCGTGGTGTCGACGAGTGATGTCTCGTTGCTCTTGCCATGCCGCAAAACCTCCGTTGAACCGGAGACCGGTGTGGTCGTGGTCATCGATCGCATACACCGCAGTAACGACGCGTTCGAGAAACACTCGATCATGGCTAACGATCGCCATGGGCCGGTCATCGGTCTCGATCAGTTCTTCGAGCAGATCGAGACCGCGCAGATCAAGATCGTTGGTTGGTTCATCGAGGAGCAATACGTCGAACTGGGCCAAAAGCAGGGCGGCGAGGCCGAGCTTCGTGCGTTCGCCCCCCGAAAGCGACCAGGTCTTTGCTTCGAGATCCATGTCGTTCAGGCCGACGTAGCTCAGAGTTCGTTGCAGCCGATCTTGAAACGATGCGACGTCAGCGTCGACATAGCGCTGCAGCGCCCGGTCATAACGTTCGTCGGAGCCAACCGTGGCTGCTGCTAGGGCGCCGACCGCGTTCTCAAACTCTGCCTCGATCTCGCCAATACCCGTCGTTCGAGTTGCGTACGACAAGACGGTGTCGCCAGATTTGTCCTGCAGCTGTTGGCGGACGAGACCGACAGTCGTGGTGGCTGGCTGTCGTGCGATCGTCCCTGTCTCGGGTACTAGCTGCCCGGCGAGCAGCCGCAAGAACGTCGTCTTACCGGTGCCGTTTGGGCCGACGACACCGAGTCGATCGCCAGGCGCAAGCGTCACCGAAGCGTCGCGAATGACGACACGAGGGCCATAGGAAAAGCTGGCATTGGAGGCAACCAGTTGAGCAGAAGCAGACATCAGAGACCTTTTGGCGAGCCCCCACAGAGGGGCTTCGCGGCAGCGGACAAGAACGGTCTCTACAACTTCATGCTAGGAACCTACCATCCGCCAACAGCCGTGGACTTGAGTTACTTGCGTTCATGTCGACCACTGAGTTTCTTGGCACGGGCGGGCGCCGCGTACCACTGTGGGGCAACGCACATTGTTTCGAGCACCCCTGGGGGACCCATGACCGACAGCCCTGTTCTGTATGAATCCGACGGCGCCATCGCCACCATCACCCTGAACCGCCCAGACCGACTCAACGCCTGGACGGGCCCGATGGGCACCGCCTACTTCGATGCCCTCGACACTGCGGCCGACGATCCCGACGTGCGCGCCATCATCGTCACCGGGTCCGGCCGTGGCTTCTGCGCTGGCGCCGACATGGACATGTTGCAGGGCATCGGGGCTGGCGAACACAGCGACGCTGCACCAGAGACTCGACCGCACACCTACGCGACCAGCATCCCGAAGCCAGTCATCGCTGCCATCAATGGGGCGTGCGCGGGCCTTGGCTTCGTTCACGCCATGATGGCCGACATTCGCTTTGCCGCCGACGGTGCAAAGTTCACGACCGCGTTCAGTCGCCGAGGCTTGGTCGCCGAACATGGCGTGTCGTGGGTCTTGCCCCGCGTGATCGGCCCATCAGCATCTCTCGACCTGCTGATGTCGGGCCGAGTGTTCCTGGCCGACGAGGCCGCCGAGCTCGGCGTTGTGTCACGCACCGTTGCGCCCGACGACCTGATGGCGACCACCCACGAGTACGCCCAGATGCTGGTCGACAATGCCGCATCGACGTCGATGGCCGTGATCAAGCGCCAGGTCTATGACCACATGCAACAGTCCCTCGCAGAGTCGCTCGAAGAGACGAACGCCATGATGGCTCGATCGCTGCGACGAGCCGACTTCAAAGAAGGCGTCGCCAGCTTCGTCGAGAAGCGCTCCCCCGCCTTCGCCCCCGTTACTAACGACGGCGCAACCGAGCTCTAGCCAGCCCCCCTGTCAACGAAATTTTCGACCACAACCACCTCACATGTGGTTGTGGTCGAACAGATCATCGCTTGCATCAGCGCTTCGACGGCGGCCCTTGCCGGGCCGCCCCGTTGCACGGAGCAACTGCGGCCCTTGCCGGGCCGCCCCGTTGCACGGAGCAGGCAGTTACGGGAACGCTAGTTTTGACGTAGTCGAGATACGTCGTGTGCTTAGTGGCCGGAGACTTTGCCGGTAGCGGATTCGTGGAGCCGTTCGGCGTGGCGATTCATGCCTATCAAGACGGCCTCGATGTCGCGTTCGGCGAACTTGGCAACGACGGCGTCGAGTGCAGCGACTGCTGAGGTATCCCAGATCCGAGCGGTCGACAGATCGATTTCGACTCGGCTTACCTGCACTGCGTCGTAGTCGAACGCATGCACCAACTCGTTCGTCGAGGCAAAGAACAACTCGCCGGTCACGGTGTAGAGACGAGCCGTGTTGTCCGGATCGACCACGCTCGTGACCCGCACCACGTGTGAGACGTGACGTACGAAGAACACCGCCGAGAGCAACACACCAGCGCCAACACCCCAGGCCAGATTGTGGGTGAGCACGACGACGGCGACGGTGACAACCATCACCGCGGTCTCGGTCAATGGCAGCGACTTGAGTGTGTCGGGGCTGATGCTGCGCCAGTCAAAGGTCCCGATCGAGACCATAATCATGACTGCGACGAGTGCAGCCATCGGAATCACAGCGACGACATCGCCGAGCACCAGGATCAGAATCAACAAGAAGACGCCAGACGCCAGCGTTGAGAGTCGAGTACGTCCACCTGATTGGTGGTTGATCATCGACTGACCGATCATAGCGCAGCCAGCCATGCCGCCGAGGAAGCCGGTCGCAACGTTGGCAATGCCCTGACCCCGAGCTTCGACGTTCTTGTCAGAATCGGTGTCGGTCATGTCGTCGAGCATCTGAGCGGTCAAGAGTGACTCGAGCAGCCCTACGAGTGCCAACGTGACGGCATAAGGGAAAATTATCGAGAGCGTCTCGAATGTCCAGGGGACTTCGGGCAGAGCCACCCATGGCAATGCATTTGGAAGCTCTCCCATGTCGCCGACCGTGGGTAGGTCAAGATCGAATGCGATCACCGCAATGGTGACGCCAGCAATCGCAACGAGCGGCGAAGGGACCGCGGTAGTGATGCGAGGCAGCAGGTAAATCACGGCGAGCCCTAAGCCGATGAACACCAGGTTCATGAAGCGCTGGCCTGACTGGCCGTCTTCGTTGAGCATGATGTGGGGAACTTGAGCCAAAAAGATCAAGATCGCCAACGCATTGACAAAGCCGACCATCACGGTTCGAGGCACGAACCGCATGAGCGAGCCAACTCGCAAGTAGCCGAACAACATCTGCAGGAAGCCCGCCAGGATTGTCGCCGCGAACAGGAAGCCGATTCCATGATCGGCAACCAACGACACGACGACGAGGGCCATCGCGCCGGTCGCAGCCGAGATCATGCCCGGGCGGCCACCAGCGATTGAGATGATGATTGCGATCGAGAACGACGCGTACAAACCGACCTTGGGATCAACGCCTGCGATGATCGAGAACGAGATTGCTTCTGGGATGAGCGCCAGAGCTACAACGAGCCCAGACACCAGGTTGGTGCGGGGGTTGGCAAGCCAGCCTTGCCAACGAGAAGCGGAAGTGGTCGGTGCGGCGCCTGCTTCAGGGGGCGCGGCTAATGGACCAGAAGACATGATTACCTTGCGGGTGTGTGGGGGGCTTTGCGCTGTGACGCAGCGCACGACGATACGGCTCGAAATCGAAGTTCAGCCTGTCTCCCATGTCACAAGGTCAGAAGGCCTAGCTGAGGGCGATGACGTGCTAGCGATCAAGCTGGCCATAGAGGCAGTTCGAATCAACATCGTCGAACGGTTTGGCACCGATGAGAGCGAGTGTGCGGTCGACGTCTGCTGCCAGGATGTCGAGCACCTCGGCCACGCCCGCCTCGCCGCGCCATCGCAAAGGGACCGGAACATCGATCGTGACGACCTCGCCTTCGGGAAGCGCCAGCGTCGTAGATCCACCAGCTTCGGCAATGTTCGAGCTGAGGTCAGTCGTCGCAGGAGGAGCAGAGGCTTTCGCCATGATTATCGAGGGTGCCGCATGCCCGGCAACGGTCAACCCAAACATCGATCCACTCGCGGTCATCGAGATTGTCAGTGTCGATTGTGGCAAGGTCGGCAAGCAATCGACCGGCAAGAAGTGAAGCAGTCATAGAACCACTATGAACCGAGGGTGTGACACACGATGACCGACAAGGACCAGTCAGCCATTGACCCGATCCACCACATCGGCGACAAGCTGCTGTTAGAGAACGAGCGCGTCGGGGTGTGGGAACATCCCGACATACCCGGGCCACACCCTCTTTGTCCAAGGCGGCGTCACCGAGACTGCGATCAACACCGGGACCGGCCGCTATCGCAACATTGTCGTCGAACTCAAGTAACGCTGGGCGGAGCAGGCGCATCCGCCGCTGCGGGTCGCGTCGCCGCAGCGACTGGGGCAGGGGGCGGCGGCGGTGCAGCTGGCGCATCTGACGCAGCCGGGCGCGAAACCACCGGCAACGACCCATCGCTTGCTGTCTCGGACTCACCGGGCACCGGGGCAATGAGCCCGGCCGTGCCAGCAGCAAGTCGAGCGAGGCCCAGCGCAGCGCAGTGTTGCGGGTGCACATCGATGTCGACCATGACCCCGAGCCGCGACGCCACTAACTGGCCGATCAGCGGCACCGCGGAGCTTCCGCCAAGCAGTATCACTCGGTCGAGTGACACACCCGATGGCGTGTCGAGTTCAGTCGCCGCAACAAGCACATCAACGGCCCGTTCGAGATGCGGACGGATAGCTCGTTCGAACTCACCGCGAGTTATCCGCAGCGACACCGGTCCTGCGTCGATCACGGCTTCAGTACTTGACGAGAGTTCGATCTTGGCCATGACACACGCGTTGAAGAGCGCCATTGGATCGACGTCGTTATGTGACCCGAGCGCATCGTGTGCAAATGCGAGCATTTCGTCATCGAGGGTCTCGCCACCCAAGTGATCGGCCCTGACCGACAGACCGCCTGCGAGGTCAGGGCTAGACCGCCACGTAAGCACCGAGGCAACCACCGAGGTTCCGCCCATGTCAAACACACCCACTTTGCTTTGATCGGCAAGGGCGCCTAGCGACGCGTAGTGGGCCAACGCTGCGGCCGAAGTTGCGATTGCCTCGACGTTGGGCACGGCGCTGTAAGCGATCGCATCATCGAGACAGCTGAGCCGATGCGGGCCCCAATCAGCGGGTCGACCGACTGCCACCGACGTTGGGCGTTCGCCCTCGAGATCAGCAACCGCATCGATAACCGCTCGAAGTTGATGACCAACGAGTTGCTCGGCGCGCATCAAATGGCCGCCGAACAGCGACGGCGTGTTGTCGCCGAGGCGTCCAAAGACGCCGCGGGTGCAGCGTTCGGGATGGGCTGTAGCCACCTCGACGGCCCGCTCGCCAGCCACCACCTGCCCTTCGTCGCCAAGAGCAAGCATCGATGGCCACGAAAGCCCCGGCGATCCCAAGCCCACGACCGACGCTCGCTCTGAGCGAAACACCGACGCCGTGCACGATGTCGAACCAAGATCAACCCCGAGCGCGTACACCGGCGCCTCGCATCGCGCTTGCCGCCATGGTCATCATCGTGCACCAGACTGCCACGCCACTGATGCACCTGGCACGACAGAAATGGAATACTTCACAGGTGGCGGACTTGGTGAAGCGTGCGATGACCGAGATCACATGACCGAACTCGGCATTACCGGCATCGCGAACGCCAAGCTGATTGGGCACGCACCCGGTGCCTCGGTCTACGCGGCAACCCAGGCAGACGTCACTAACCAGGTAGCGATCAAGGTGCTGCGCCGCCTCGTCAAAACCGCTGCGCAAAAAGAAGCGTTCGCGAAACAGATCGAAGCATTGCGACGCGCTCGCGACGTCGACGGCGTAGTTCCGATTCTCGGCGGTGGCATTACCGTGCACGGCGAGCCGTATCTCGTTCTGCCGCTGCTCGCCGGCTCGGCCCAAGACTGGCTCGATGAACGCGGCTCTCTTGATCCGGCCGAGGCGGTCGCACTCATTCACGATGCTGCCAGGGCGGTCGCTTCGTTGCATGAACGCGGTCTCTTGCACCTCAATCTGAAACCGTCGAACCTGCTCTTTGACCAACGCGCCATAGTGCTACTCGCCGACGTAGGCGTATCGCTACTGGCCGGAAGCAACCCAACGTCGAACTCGTGGCTCGATGGGTCACCAGTCTGGGCAGCCCCCGAGTCGTTTTCATCTGATCGCCCGAGTGCCCGCACCGATGTATACGGACTCGGCGCGTGCCTCCTTGCGCTGATCTCGGGGCATGCGCCCTTTCCGACCGCGGGCGCGACGAACCCGCTGCAGCTGATTGACCGAATTCGATCCGAAGAACCGCCGGCGCTCGCCACTCTCGAGGCCCCGCAGAACGTAGTCACCGCAATCCGCCAGGCCATGTTCAAGGATCCAGCTGCCCGGCCAGCCTCGGCACTCGAGTTCGCCGCCTTGCTCGGCGAGACCGAACCAGGTCAGCGGTCTACGCCGCGCAACGCTCGCATTGCCCACAAGAGAGCGAGCGAGCCATCACCAAACGACCAGACCCTGTCGCTGCTCAAAGCGGCCGCCCAGGCCGCCCGTAAGCACGGGCGTTCCGATCTGGTCGGCGACATCGAACGATGCCGTACTCGTCTTGGCGGGCTTGCGTCGACCGTCGTCGTGCTCGGCGAGCACAACAAGGGCAAATCGACGCTCATCAACGCTCTGCTGGCGAGCCAGGTTTGTCGCGTTGACGCGGTGCACGCCACGAGCGTCACCACGCTCGTTTCATACGCCCCTTCGGCCTCGGCATCGATTCGACGTGTCGGCGACGACGGTTCGACTCGCCAGCGCATCAGCGTTGCCGAAGCCGTCGAACATCAAACGACGCCAGCCGACTCGTTGGACCAAGTAATCGCCGACGTTGCGATCTCGTTGCCCGCACCATTGCTCGAGGCTGGGCTGCGGCTGGTCGACACCGCACCTACCGGCAGCTTCGACAGCGCCGACACTCGCGCTGGCCGAATGCTGACCGAGGGTGCGGCCGCAATCGTGCTGGTCGTCGACGCATCTCGCGAGCTCACTGAGACCGACCTCGAACTGATTGCGGCGCTGCACTCTGACCTCACGCCTGTCACCTGTGTGATGACCAAGATCGACTTCTATCCGAGATGGCGTGACGTCGCTCAGCGAAGTCGACTACACCTTGCCCGGTCGGCTCCGGGCGTCGAGCTCCTGACGGTTTCGTCGACCCTTCGGATCGAGGGCGTGCTTCGAGACGACCAGACGCTGATCGACGAGAGCGGCTTCGCCAGGTTGATCGAGACGCTCGCCAAGATCACCAACAGCGATTCGCTTGGGGTGCGAACCACCCACGCGCACAACGTCGCCCACGACGCAGCAACCAGCATGCTCGTCGCTCTCGAAGTCGAGCGAGATGCGCTTGCCAACCCGAGCACACAGCGCGACCTCGAGAGCCAAGCCGTCGACGCGCAACAGCGGGTCGAGGTGCTGCGCTCGGCATCGTCGCGCTGGGGAACAGTGCTGAGCGACGGCATTAGCGATCTGAGTTCAGCCGTCGACCTGCAAATCCGCACCCGACTGCGCGCTGCGATCGCCGACATCGAGGAGACCATCGAATCCACCGACCCAGGCGAAACCGGCGACGAGCTCCTTCCCGAGATCGAAGCTCGATTCATGGCCGAGGTCGCCGAGATCCAAGACCTGATCGAATCTGAGGCGACCGCGCTGGCAGGTCAAGTCGCCCAGGTGTTCGATGCCGAGGCCGACATCGCAGCGCTGAACATTCCGGATGGCGAACGGGTCTTTGGTCAGGTAAGCCAACGCGATATCGAGATAACTCCTGCTGCCGGAAGAGGCGCCGCTCTGTTTACCGGCCTACGAGGCAGCTACAGCGGGATCGCGATCTTTGGCATGGCCGGTGGCTTGTTGGCACCGGTACTCGGCGCAGTTCTGTTGGGGCCGCTGAGCCTGGTCGCAGGCGCGGTCTTTGGGCGCAAGGTCGCGGCCGATGAGCGCAAGCGCCAGCTCGGGGCACGGCGTTCAGAGGCTCGAGCCGCGGTGCGTCGCTATGGCGACGAAGCAACGCTGCATATCTCGAAGCACTGTCGAGACGCACTGCAGCTCGTGCAGCGGTCGCTGCGCGATGAGAATCTGGCCCGAGCCTCGATGCTCGCCGAGACCGCTGCGGCTGCACGAGATGCAGCGGCAGCCGCCGTGCGCCACGAGCAGTCCGACGTGGACCAACGCCGAACCGAACTCGACGCCCACATCGAAGAGCTCCGAGTGATCGCACGCGCCGCGACGAGTACTCCGACAAGCGTCTTGGGTTCGCCATGACGGCCGAACAGATCGACACCCTGTTCGCTGACCTTTTAGTTGAGCTAGCCCAGAGCCCCTACGCCGCATCACTGGCCGAACAGCGAGCCCACCTGTCCGGACCGTTGCGTATCGCCGTTGCGGGTCGCGTTAAGGCCGGCAAGAGCACCCTGTTGAACGCACTCGTGGGTGAGCGACTCGCCCCGACCGATGCCGGCGAGTGCACCAAGGTTGTGACGTGGTATCGCCACGGCCCGACCTACCGCGTGACCGGGCTGCAAGACGGCGCCTCGCTCTCGTTGCCCTTCGACCGAACCAATGGACAACTCACGATCGACCTCGGCGATGATGACCCGTTGTCCTTTGACCGACTCGACGTCAGCTGGCCCAGCGGCCACCTGACCGACCTCACACTGATCGACACACCTGGCATCGATTCGGTGAATCGACACTACTCAGATCGCAGCATCGACCTGCTGGCTGGCAACGACACCAGCTCGGCTGTGCCGGTACGCCCCGACGCGGTGCTGTACCTGATGACCCACGCTCACCAGCGAGACCTCGCGCTGTTCGATTCGTTTGCCGACCGATCGATTGTCGGCTCCGGGTTGACGAACGCAATTGGTGTGCTGTCTCGCTCAGACGAGATCGGCGTCGGCAGCCGCGACACAATGGAAGTCGCCGAGGCCGTTGCCCAGCAGTACCGCAACGATCCCCGCATCGCTACGCGGTGCCAAGACGTGATCCCACTCGCTGGCCTGCTGGCTGAGACCGCGGTAACCCTTCGCGAAGAAGAGTTCCGCAAGCTGACCGACATCGCGGCGATCAACCCGACAGATCTCCAGTTGGCCTTGCTTTCGGTCGACCGATTCGTGTCAACGCCGCTCGACCGCATGCCCAGCGCCACCGAACGCATTCATCTGCTCGATCGCTTCGGAGCGTTCGGGTTGCGGCTTAGCTGTCAGCTGATCGCACGTGGCGCCGCCCCCGACAGCAGCTCACTCGCCGCTGCCTTACGCGAGCGAAGCGGACTCACCCGGCTGCGGTTGCGCATCGAGTCCGTGTTCGGGCACCGAGCGCAGCTTCTGCGCCGACAGGGAGCGTTGGCGGCCATCGCCGACGTCGCGCCGCATTGTTCGCCTGTCACCCGCGATCGAATCGCTGAGCTCATCGATCGCTTCGCTGCCAATGACCACGAGCACGCCGAAGTTGTTGCCCTCAATGCGCTGCGCATCGATCGCTGCGACGTCGACAATGCCGTGGCAAAGCGGGCCGAACGGATTCTCGGTGGCCACGGACCCGCGAGCACGACGCGCCTCGGACTCGCCCCCGACGCCGAGGTCGGCGAGATCGACGCGGCCGCCCGGGTCGAACACGCCTACTGGGCCAACCTCGAACGCCAGGCCGCCGCCCGCCTCGCCACCCGCCGCCTAGCCCGCACCGCAACCCGCTCCTGCGAAGGAATCATCGCCACGCCGGGAAACTTGCTCTAGGCGGCTCGGTGCAACGGAGCTGTCTGCTGCACCACTTCGGCCCGGCAAGGACCGAAGCAATAGGGTTCATAAATGGATCTTCTCGTTACGACAGAGTGGCTGGCTGGCGAACTGAACGCCGATGACCTCGTGGTGCTCGACTGCACGGTGTTCTTAAAGATGGGTGATGACGGGTACATCTCAGAGAGCGGTCGGCCGAACTTTGAGACCGCCCATATTCCCGGTGCCGTATTCGCCGACCTCAACGTTGACCTTGTCGACACGAACAGCCCGAATCGCTACGCGATCCCAACGCCCGAACACTTCGGCCGCGCGATGGAACGTCTCGGCGTCGATGACACCAAAAGGGTCGTGCTCTACGACGACAACAATTCGATGTGGGCAGCTCGCGTGTGGTTCATGCTTCGCTGGATCGGCTTCGACAACGCCGCATTGCTCGACGGCGGACTCAAGGCCTGGCGAGCCGAAGACCGGCCGCTAGAAGCCGGCCCATCAGCAGGCGAGCCAGCCGCCGAAGGTTCGCTCTCACTCAACCCCCGGCCTCGGCTCATTGCTGACAAGGCCGAGGTCATGGCGATGATCGGCGATGGCGCCACGTGCCTGATCGATGCGCTTCCGAGCGCGGTGTTCAAAGGCGAGGTCACGCCGTATGCCCGGCCCGGCCATATCCCTGGCGCAGTCAACATTTCGGCTACCTCGATGGTCGACGGCGAGACGGGCCGCTTCCGGCCGATCGAACAAGTGCGGGCGATATTGCCCGACCGTCCCGAGGCCCGCACGGTCGCTTATTGAGGCGGCGGCATAGCGGCATCGGTCGATGCCTTCATGATGACCCGGCTCGGATTTAGCGATATCGCCATCTATACAGCGAGCTTGCAAGAGTGGTCTCGTGACCCCGACGCACCAATGACTGTGTAAAAGTTTCGGCAACTTCTTCGGTCGCGAATAGCAGACGGCCAAATGTTGGGCGATGATGTGACCATGACCACAGCGACCACCATTGGTGACATGATCCGTCAGCACGCTGGCGAACGACCCGAAAAGCCCGCGATCATCCTGGGCGACAACGTGCGAACCTACGCCGACCTGCATGCAGAATCGAGCAAGGTCGCGCAAGCGATGCTCGCCGCTGGCGTTGGGTCACAAGACCGAGTCGCGTTCCTTGACAAGAACGTCGCCGAGTATTTCACGATGCTGTTTGGCGCTGGCAAGGTCAACGCCGTGACCGTGGCCGTCAACTGGCGACTCGCTCCACCTGAGATGGCCTACATCTTGAACCACAGCAAGATCAAGGTGCTGCTGATCGGCGAAGAGTTCCTCGGGCACCTCAAGTCGATGGACCTCGAGGGCGACGTAGAGATCGTCGTCATTGGCGAAGATGGCGGCGACTACCCCACCTATGCAGAGTGGATCGCAGGTCACGAAGCCACCGACCCCATGGCACCGTCTGACCCCGAAGACACGTGCTACCAGCTCTATACGAGCGGCACAACAGGTCTTCCTAAGGGTGTCGAGCTCACCAACAACAACTTCTTTGGCATGATGCCGGTCGCCAGCAAGATGTGGAGCTTCGACACCGACTCGGTGAACATGGTCGCGATGCCGCTGTTCCATATTGCCGGAAGCGGCTGGGGCGTGGTCGGGCTCTACAACGGCGCCACGAACATCATGTTGCGCGATGTAGATCCCAACGAGCTTCTGCGACTCATTCCGCTGCATGGCGTGACCAATGCCTTGTTCGTGCCAGCGGTCATCCAGTTCTTGCTCATGATGCCGAACCTCGCCGAGACCGACTTCTCGACGATGCGATCGGTTATCTACGGCGCATCGCCGATCAGCGAAGAGGTGCTGGTCGGTGGCATGGAGGCCTTTGGCTGCGACTTCTGCCAGGTCTATGGCCTCACCGAAACCACCGGTGGCGTTACCCAACTCGACGCCGCCGACCACGACCCAGGCGGCCCGCGCGCTCATCTGCTGCGCTCGGCCGGCAAGCCAATTCCCAACGTCGAGATCCGCATCGTCGACGAAGAGGGCAACGATCTGCCCGACGGCGAGGTCGGCGAGATCTGGATCAAGAGCCCGCAGAACCTCAAGGCGTACTACGCCGACCCCGAGGCGACTGCCAAGGCGTACCCCGAGGGCCGCGACGAGAGCGGTCTCGGATGGTTCGCCACCGGCGACGCCGGGTACATGCAAGAAGGCTTCCTCTTCATACACGACCGCATCAAGGACATGATCGTCTCGGGCGGCGAGAACATTTACCCCGCAGAGATCGAGAACGTGTTGATGAAGCATGAGGGTGTCGCCGATGCCGCCGTGATCGGCGTGCCACACGAAAAGTGGGGCGAAACCGTCAAGGCAATCGTCGTGCGAGCCGGCGAAGACTCAAACAGCGACGACGAGCTCATCGCGTTCTGCCGTGAGAACCTGGCGCACTACAAGTGCCCAACGTCGGTAGACGCGATCGAGGCGCTGCCACGTAACCCAAGCGGCAAGATCCTCAAGACCGAGCTGCGCAAGCCGTACTGGCAGGGCCACGAACGCATGGTCAACTGACCGCCTACCACTAAAGAGAACTGCGACCCACTGAGAACCTCGTGCCAACCGAATCGAAGCTGACAGGCCGGGCGGCGCTGGTAACTGGTGTGTCGCGCCAGCGTGGCATTGGTTGGGCCATCGTTTCACGACTGCTCGACCAAGGTGCCCACGTCTTCGCGTCGGGCTGGACTCCGCACGACGAAGACATGGATTGGGGTGCTGACCCGCTTCCGCCGGTCGCCGAGCGCCACTCGGATCGTCTGGTGTTGCTCGAAGCCGATCTCGACGACGCCGATGCAGCCGAAGATCTCGTATGGCAAGTCGTCGACCAGTTCGGGGCGATCGACATTGTGGTCGCGGCGCACGCTCACTCGTCGCACGGCGACCTCTTCGAGGTCACCGCAGACGAACTCGATGCCTGTTGGCGCATCAACGCCCGGGCCAGCCTGCTGTTGACCCGAGCCTTCGCCCAGGCCCACGACCCTGAGCGCGGAGACGGGCGCGTGCTGCTCTTCACCAGCGGGCAGAACGAGGGGCCGATGGACGGTGAGATCGCGTACGCGGTCAGCAAGGGCGCCATTCATCAGATGACCCTGTCGCTGTCGAACGCGGTCGCCGACCGCGGCATCACCGTTAACACGATCAACCCTGGCCCCGTCGATACGGGGTACGCCACCGGCGAGGTGCATGCGCTCGTCGAGTCGGGGTTCCCGGCGGGCCGCTGGGGGCAACCATCAGACATCGCCAACGTCGTGTCGCTACTGGTGAGCGATGACGCCGGCTGGATCACCGGCCAGGTCATCAACGCCGAGGGCGGCTGGCGTCGTTGGAGCCTGCGCTCGTCTGGTGACGAGGTGGCATCAATGCCCGAAGCCGCCGAGAGCACTAGCAACTCCTCGGCAAGCAGCACGGCAACCGAGGCGCCTAGCGTTGTACCACCGGCCGCTCCGTCGGCCCCCGCTGCGCACCCTTGGAGAACCACGGTGACCGACCAGAACAGATTCGATGTCGCCGTCGTCGGCGGCGGGCTCATCGGCAGCGCCGCCGCCCGCCACCTGGCCGAATCCGGCCGATCGGTCGTCGTGATTGCAGCCCCTGAGCCACCGAGCTGGCCTACCAGCGAAGGCCCCTTTGCGAGCCACTACGACGCGAGTCGCATAACCCGCATCGTCGACTCCGATCCGATCTGGGCTGAGCTCGCGGTTCGCTCAATCGACCGCTATTTCGACATCGAGCAACGGTCAGGTATCGCGTTCCACGACCCTCGGGGTTTGGCCTGGATCGATGAAGACATCGACGCCCAGATCGAGAACTCGCACGCCTGCGGCGGCGACGCACGCGAGGTGACGCGGGACTGGTTGCTCGCCACAACCGGTATCCGCATGCCCGATAGTGTGGGCATGCGTTGCTTATACGAGGGGGCGCCTGCCGGGGTGATCAATCCTCGACAACTCGCGGCCGCGCAACTACGACTCGCCGACCAAGCCGGCGCCGTCGTCATCGCAGCGCATGCAACCGGCCTCACCCAGTCCACGTTCGGAGTCCAAGTCAACGGCAGTTTTGCTTCAGTCGATGCCGGCCGAGTGCTCATCGCTGCGGGCGCCTATGGCAACGATCTCATCGACGCTGACCTGGGCCTCGACCGCCAACTCCGCACCACGTTGCGTGTCGATCTTGGCCCAGCGCCTGAGATGCCGTCGCTGATGCTGCGGCCGTTTCCGCGTGCTGGCTTCAGGAGCGGCTACTGGAACCCGCCGGTGCGATACCCAGACGGACGAGTGCTGCTCAAGTTCGGTTGCGAGGTAGAAGACCCGCCGCTGGCAGAAAACGCCGCGGACATCGCGCAGTGGTTCCAGAGCGGTGGTGATCAGGCTGAAGCTACAGCGCTTCTTGAGACAGCTCGGGAGATGCTTCCGGCCGCTCTGATTCGCTCCTATGACCGCGTGCCCTGCGTGATCACTCGAACCGCATCGGACTATCCGATGATCGGCTGGGTCGACGATCGCATCGCGGTGGCGGTCGGGGGTAACGGCAGTTCTGCAAAGTCGAGTGACGAACTCGGCCGCCTAGCTTCGACGCTGTTCAGCGATGAGGGATGGAACGACGACGCGCTGTCGGCCGAACTGTTCGCCCCACCTAGCTGACCCGAGACGCCAAACGGATCGTGGTTTGTGCGGCAATGCGCACCTTCGGTTGCCGATGCACCTGCGGCGTCTCGGCGTGGATCCATCGATTGATCATGCCGACCACGCCAATGGCTATCCACGTGACCTGAATCAACGCAGCCGCCAGGTTGAAGTCTGCGATCAGACTCACAAGAACGAGGGCCGCCGCCAGGGTGTTGCTCACGGTATAGGCAAAGCTGTTACCCGAAAAAACCCCGAACTGCAGCAGCGCATACGCCGCCACGTATACACCAAAGCCTGCCACTCCCGCCAAGGTGTAAATGTCCACGCTGCTCCAATTCGGGTTCCGTCGTTGGATCTCAATATGGCACCGACCCGGCGCTGGTTCTGTGAACTACGCACCTTCACGGGGTGACATGGGACACTTGGGCGATGGAGCGTCCAGTTATCGGTGAGCCGGCGCCGCCCATTGCGCTGTGCGACGCTCACGGCGCGAGGTGGAACTCAGAACAGCATCGAGGGGCGCCGATCGTCGTGATCTTTCACCGGCACATCCATTGACTGCCGTGTGCTGATCATGCGGTCGCAGTTCGTGACCGACTCGACGAGTTCGGCAACCAGACCAAGGTCGTTCTCGTGACGTTCACCGAGCCGTCGCGGATGGCCGCTTATCAGGCGACCAATGAGTTGCCGTTCCCGGTTCTGGGTGACCCCGGTCGCCAGGTGTACTCGCTCTACGGCCTCGGAAGAGGCTCGGTGGCTCGGGTGTGGGGCCTGCGGGCCGCCAAGCGCTATGTGTCGATCCTTCGCAAAGACGGTTTCGGGCGACTGCAAAAGTCAGACGAAGACACCCTGCAACTCGGCGGCGACTTCGTGATCGGTCCCGACGGCACCCTCGTCTACGGCTTCTGGGGCGCTGGACCCGACGATCGCCCGAGCGTCGACGACCTCGTGACAGCCGTCTCGGCTGCGATGCGATAATCGCTTGCGTCGGGCCGCGATCTACTGTGCAGCTATGGAGCTCAACGATCGCATCACAGTTGTAACCGGCGCGGGCAGCGGCATCGGTCGCGAGTCAGCCAAGGCCTTCGCTGCCGAAGGTGCCCGCCTCGTCATCGTTGCCGACCTCAACGAAGAAAAGGCGATAGAAGTTGCGGCCTCGATCGGCGATCAAGCCCGAGGGGTTGGCCTCGACGTGGCCGACGAAGCGGCGGTCAAGGCGCTCTGTGAACAGGTCGAGAACGACGACGGACCGATCGATGTGTTCTTCTCAAATGCTGGTTATGGGCAGGCCGGGGGGCTCGACCTGAGCACCGACGACTGGCAACGCATGATGGATGTCCACTTCACTTCGCATCTGCATGTCGCAAAAGCTCTGATCCCAGGCATGGTCGCCCGCGGCGAGGGCTACCTCTTCTCGACCGCGTCAGCGGCCGGGCTTCTTACCCAGATGGACTCGGGGCCCTATGCCGTCTCTAAGGCCGCAGCGGTGTCGTTCGCCGAGTGGCTTTCGATCAACTACGGCAGTCGCGGTGTGCGGGTATCGGTGCTCTGCCCCCAAGCCGTGCGCACCAACATCATCGGTGACGACATCGAGCTGTGGGACAAGCGCACCCGCAGCGGCCAAGCCAGCCAAGACGGCGTGCTCGAACCCGAAGACGTGGCGCAAATGGTTGTCGACACGATCCGCGAAGAGAACTTCCTGCTACTGCCCCACGAACAGGTCGCCACCTACATGCAACGCAAGGCGAACGACCCCGATCGCTGGATCGCCGGCATGCAGCGCTTCCGCGGCAAGCTCGAAGCCGCCGGCGCCTACGTCGTCGACTGAGTTGCTGCGGCCCTTGCCGGGCCGCCCCGTTGGCACGGAGCATTCTGTTGCTGCGGCCCTTGCCGGGCCGCCCCGTTGGCACGGAGCATTCTGTTGCTGCGGCCCTTGCCGGGCCGCCCCGTTGGCACGGAGCATTCTGTTGCTGCGGCTCCTCTGGGCGAAAGCGTTAGCCGCTGATGGCGCCAATCGCCCGCAGATAGGAGAGTGCGCGGTCCAGCGTCTCGCCTCTCGTGGTTCGGATCTTCACGCGGTCGGAGCTGGTGCCCGCCGAGTCGATATCGACACGATCCGTTTCACCTGGTCGAAGCGAAACCGTGAGCTCCCATGGGAAATTCGGGTCACCGTCCGAATCGAAGTCCGCGTCTTCACCCCACAGCGCAACGGCAAGCTGTGTGGTCGATGGCGCTCTGCCGGCGATCTTTGCCGTATGCGAGTAGCGGGACACCTCTCAAACCTACATTCAGCAAGCTGTACCGCCTACATTCAGCAAGCTGTACCGGCGATCCAAGCAGGCCGGCTACATCCGCGGACTTCCCGCGAGCTTCGGGGCCCATTTCAGTTCAACAGGAAGTCGATGATGGTGGGCCATGAGCTGCGGTCTTGGGCCAAGAACATGTGTCCGCCGTCAAACGAAGCGGTTTCGGCGTTGGGAATCCGCCGGGCAATCGCAGCACTGTTCTCTGGCGGCGCGACGCCGTCGTACTCGCCGAATGCGACCAACGTGTCGGCCATGATCTGATCGAGACGGTCATAGGTGTCGTGGCCACGGCGAGCTTCGATCTGGCGCAGTAACCCGGCGGGCGGCTCGGCCGGGCGTTCACGAACCGAGAAGATCGCCCTCATCTGCTGGGCGATCACGGGATTGGTAGCGGCGCGGGTGTCCCAGATCTCGACATTGTCTTCGTGGCGTTCGCCCCGGGCGTAGAACTCGTGCAACGGGTACGAGGCTTGCCCAGCGCCACCGCTCGACGTGCAGCACAGCACCAGCGACTGGACCCGGTCCCCTGCTGCGATCGCAACCTCTTGGGCGACCATGCCGCCGAATGAGACACCGATCAAATCGAACTCGCCGATGCCCTCGGCGTCGCACAATGCCAGCGCATCGAGGGCGAAGTCAGCCATCGTGGGCTGATAGTCCTCGACAACTTGCGTCGACCGGCCCAGACCGCGGTGGTCATAGGCCATGACCTCGAAGTGCTTCGCCACGGGCCACGCAAATGCGTTCGGGTGGTTCCGCAGATCACTGCCCGTGCCGCCGAGAACGACCAGTGGCCGCTCGGTTGTGGCGTCGCTCGACCCACTGCGTGCCACGCACAACGTGACCTCTCGTTGTGCCAGCTCGACAAATCGCACTGCTGGTTGCTCTCGCGTATTGGTCATCTCGCGAGTATCTCGCACTGGCTGGCTACGTGCGCACTCACTACTCTGGCTACATGCCTCTCGCGCCGCCCGACGGAATCGACGTTGTCGACCACATCCAACAGACTCGAGACAGCTACGCCCAGCTCGGTTACGACTCGTACCGCTGGGCCGAAGAGCCTGAGCCGTCGGCATTCGTGCGCCCCACCAAGCCACTCGCAGAGAGCAAGGTTGCCCTGATTGGTTCAGGCGGGGTCTACCAAGTCGGCCAGGTGGCATTTCATCACAAAGACGACACCTCGTATCGCCGCATCCCCGTCGATGCCCCACGCAACGATCTGCGTACCAGCCACTTCGCGTACGACATGACGGCTGCACGGCAGGACCCCAATGTGGTGTTTCCGCTCGATGCCCTGCGCCGGCTCGACGACGAGGGTGTCATCGGAAGCCGTACTTCGCATGCCCTTGCCTTCATGGGCGGCATCTACTCGCAGCGTCGTTTGCGCGAAGAGCTGCTTCCGGCGATCACCGCCGAGATCGAGGCGATGGAACCCGATGTCATCCTGCTCGTACCCGTTTGACCAGTCTGTCATCAGTCAGTTGGACTGATCGCACGCCATCTCGAAGCACTCGGCTGGCCCACCACCTCGCTCACGTCATCGTGGGTGATCACCGCAAGCGCCAATCCGCCACGGGCGGCATTCTTGAATTACCCGCTCGGCCACACCGCGGGCAGACCCAACGATGTCGACGAACAGACCGACATCGTTCGCTCTGCGCTCGATCTGCTGCACGCCTCCCCGGCACCCGGGCACATCAAACCACTAGGCCACGAATGGCCGACGCCGTGGCGCTCCAAGGCCCGCGAGCTCAGCGACAAGCGGTCCAAACGCTACGACACGCCGCAGTATCAGCTTGAAGCAGATGCCACGGCTGTGGTCTAAAAGAGCAGCGCGACGCCGAGGTGGAACGAGATTAGATAGATCGCTGTGCCCGCCACCGACGACAACCCAGCGAGTCGGGCTGATACGCCATAGGCCCCAGCCACGGCCAGGTATTTGCCGTTAGGTCGAAAGAACAACACGGCGGCGGCCTTGGCTGCGTGGTCACAAATCCACGCACACAAGCGGTCGCCCCAGCGCGCCGCTGCGGCGCGGTAGCGAACGAACCTGCCGGCATTGGGCGCGGTCATTTTCGCTGCAAGTCTCGGGAAGCGCCGACCCACGATGAAGTACGACGCATCGGTGGCGGCCAATCTCAGCGTGCCAAGCAGAACGAAGGCAACAATGTTGACCGAGTCGGCAGCCAAGCCCACAAACAGTGCCCGAGGCGCGAGCAACATCAGCACGAACGGGTGGTCAAGGAGGACCGGCGCAGCAAGCGTGCCCGCCCAACCAACGATGCTCCAGAGAACGATCCACAAACCATGCCAGCGGGCCGCGGCTACCCAGCTCCGCAGATCTCGGGTTTCGACGGCGCGACGACTACCTCTCGCCGGCGAAGCCGTTGCCCGCAGCGCAGTTACAACAGTGGCGGACATAGTGGGTCAACCATCGGCATCAGGGCGACACCAATGAGCTGTTGCCACTCAATTTCTCCCGCCGTGGCCTTGGCCGCTGGGTGACTTCTGACCGCCCATAGCTCGCCAGCTAAGCTTGAGCAGTAACTAAATAGCAGGCGCGGACCTGGTCACCTCTGGGAGGGAACCGTGGATGACAAGCTGGAGGCGTTGGCGAAGACGTCTATCTTTTCGGGACTATCAAAAAAGCACCTAGAGCTCATTGGGCGAGTCACAGATCGCGTGACGCTCGACCCAGGCCAGGTTGTGATCAACCAAGATCAAGTGACGACGCACATGGCGATATTCATAGACGGCGCCGCCGAGGTCAGCGTCGACGGCAACCGCGTCGCCGATGTAGCGCCCGGTGACGTGGTAGGTGAGCTGTCGATGGTTGACGGCGGACGGGCATCGGCGACCGTCACCATCACCGAGAATTCGACCGTTTGGTACGTCGGCCGCGCTGGGTTTATTCCGGTGTGGGAGAAGAACCCCGACATGTCGACCCCGATGCTGTTGGCGGTCGTATCGAAGCTCCGCGAAACGAACGAACTGCTGACAAGCTAACGGCCAGGCCGCGCCATGGCTGGGCGCTCGAGCTCTATGACATCAACTTCTAACGAGATACCGACCCGGCTGCTTGCCGCGGGCGAAGTGCTTTTCGAGATCGGCGATGAGGGCGACACCGTCTTCGTGCTCGTCAGCGGCCAGCTCGACGTGCTGGCGCCATCAGCCGATGGCGCCGACACACTCGTCGGCCAGGTCGCACCAGGCGAGCTCGCTGGCGAGATCACTGCGGTGATCGGCGGCAAGCGAACCGCAACAGTGCGAGCTGCGAGCGAGTCTTCAGTCCAGATACTTGACGCAAACGCGTTTGACCGCTGGCTCGAGCAGCACCCTGATCGAGCCGCAACGCTGGCCGCCGAGGCGCGCGAACGTATTGACCGAACACGGGTAGCTAGAGCTGTCACCGACCTGATCGGGCACGGCAACGACGGTGTGGTCGAAGAAATGATCAATCTCATCGAATGGACTCGACTCAGCGTCGGCGAAATGCTGTTCGAGCAGGGCGATCAGTCTGACGCGGCATACATACTTGTCGCTGGCCAGATGCGGGTGGTGGCCCATGATGTCGACGACTATGTGACCCTTGATGCTCGCATCGGTCGAGGCGATCTGCTCGGCGAGATGGGAGTCATCGAGAGTGCTCCTCGATCGGCTGGCGCCCGAGCGATCCGAGACTGCACGCTGGCCCGCATCCCCAAGGCTGCGTTCGAAGACATCACCGCACGGCATCCGGCGTTGATGCTGCCGCTCGTTCGAAAGATCATCGAGCGGGTCGGTTCACGTGGTCAGCGACCAGCTCATGCCGGAACCGTTGCGATCGCCATAACCACCGACGATCCCCCGGTAGATCTCGCCGAGCTGATCGCCGAAGAGATCTCTCGGTTCGGCACCGTGGCGCACCTAAGCCCCGAGCGAGTCGAGCAATTCATGCAACGACGCGGTATCGCCCACGCCGCCACCGGCACTGCGGCTGAGGCTCGCCTCACCGATTTTTTGCACGAGGCCGACGTGACTCACCAGTGGGTCATCCTCGAGTGCGATGGAGCCGACAGCGACTGGACTCGTCGAGCGTTGGGCTCGGCTGACCGAATTGTTCTGGTGTGTTCCTCTCGGCCCGACACCCGAGAACGCAACGAGATTCAGCACATCTGCAGTCTTGTCGAATCCGCAGGTGACCACGAGCTATGGGTGGCGCCAGTGCACGGCTCACGGCGTCGCCCTCGCGACACCGCAGATCTGCTGCAACTCACCAGTGCGAGTCGCCCGCTACACGTTCGCCACGACGATGAACGCTCGATACGACGCCTCGCTCGCATGCTGAGCGGCAACGGCCTTGGCGTTGCACTGTCGGGGGGCGGCGCACGTTCGTTCGCGCAGCTAGGCGCACTACGTGCACTCGGCGAGAGCGGCATCGAGGTCGATGCGATCGCTGGCACGTCGATGGGATCTGTAGTCGGTGCGATGCTGGCGATGACCGACGACATCGGTGAGACGATTCGTGCTGGTCGGGCCGAGTTCGAGGGCGTCAACCTGCTTGATTACACGGTGCCGATCGCTTCGTTGTTCTCGGCGAAACGCATCGGCGATGGCATGACCAAGGTGTTCGGCAGCTGGGACATTGTCGACACACTGATTCCATTCCGCTGCATGTCGACGAATCTGACCAAGGCCGAGCTGGTCGAGCATCGCTCTGGAAACCTGGCGCGTGCGGTTCGCGCAAGCACTTCGTTGCCGGGGGTGTTTCCGCCAGTCACCCACAACGGTGACCTCTTGGTCGACGGCGGTGTGCTTGAGAACCTGCCAGCTCGACCACTACGGCGCGACCCAGGCATCCGCACCGTTGTCGCGATAGATGTCGCGCCACCCGGAGGGCCTCAGGCGCCCTATGACTATGGCATGTCACTCACGGCTACCGACATCGTGCGACAGCGACTGAGCGGTGAAACAAATGCGTATCCGCCGCTCGCCCACACCGTGATGTCATCGATGCTGGTCGGCTCGTCTAAGGCTCGCAACACGTCGCTGAACAACGACGACATTGACCTCTATTTGTCGCTCACTGTCGACGGCGTCAAGTTGCTCGACTTTGACGCTCTCGGACTAGCGATGGACCGTGGGTATGCCGACGCGACCAAACAACTGGTGGGCTGGCCCGGCCCGAACTAACCGGCCGTAGTCGAAAGGTTTGGGTACGGGCCAAGTCTCTAGCGATCGCGCGCGTCAGCCAGCCGCAGAACCGGTAGACATCGGCAGCCGGCCCTCAAGCAACCGTTGAGGTGCTCGCGGTTCAAGCGCTTCGCTCCCTAGAATCCGCGATGCATGCTGTCCTTCCAACCTGCCCCTGACCTTGGTTCGCTTGAGGCTGCCATCCGTACCTCTGGCCTTGGCCTCTGGGATTACGTTGTCGCTGCGGGCATTCTTGTTGGTGCAGTCATCGTGGGCCGGCTGTTCCGCATTTTGCTCAAGCGGGTCGCTGTCAAGGCTGGCGCTGACCCGTTCCTCGGAGACCTCGTTGGCCGGCTGTTGGGCTATCTCGTCGTTGCCTTTGGCTTTGTCTACTCGCTCGATTCGCTAGGGATTGCGGTAGCACCTGTTCTGGGCGCTCTCGGTATCGTCGGTGTTGCGCTGGCGTTTGCGCTCCAAGACATCTTGGCGAACTTTGTGGCCGGCATCCTCTTGCAACTGCGACGACCGTTCAAGTCCGGTGATGAGATCATCACTGTCGACCACGAGGGTCGCGTTCTCGAAGTCGACGCCCGCTCGGTTGTGCTGCTCACTCCGACCGGTGAGACAGTCCGTTTGCCCAGCTCTGAAGTCCTCAAGAATGCCATTGTGAACCACACCCAAAATGGGCGCCGCCGCACGGCTATTGAGGTCGGGGTTGCTTACGACGTCGACCTTGATCTGGCCGCCGATGTTGCCATCTCTGCAGCTCGTTCTGTCAAAGGGGTGCTTGCGTCGCCGGCTCCCCAAGCACTCGTATCCGACTTCGGCGACTCGAGCATCAACCTTTCAGTCCGGTTCTGGCACGGACCTTCGATCGCGCAACACTGGGCGGTTCGCGACGAGGTAGCGCGGTCGATCACAACCGCCTTTCGTACACATGGGGTCGAGATCCCATTCCCGCAGCGCGTCATTCATTCGAAGCCGGCGGCCGCTGCTGAATAAGCGCATCGCGCCATGGCGTGACATCAAGGTGGCGGTAGTGGCGGGCGAACGCATCGATCACGTCGTCGTTCCAGAACTCATGACCTGGCCGGGGCACTCCGAACAACGCGAGGTCATCGGGTGTCGAACCCTCAGCGAACGCGATTCAGTCAGGCAGGCTCACCAACGGCTGATGCGCATCGAAGCCAATCCAATCGATGCTGGCGGGTCGAAACGAAAGCACGAGCACATGGCGCTCGCCGCCCATCGGCATATCGGTGCCGCGGTGCCATACATCGCTGCGATACGCGAACACTGACCCGGCGCTTCCGGCAATGGCGACTTCGTTGGCATACAGCTCTGGGGCCTCGTCGCGAGTTCTGATCGGCTGGGTGCCAACACCGCCGAGCTTGTCGGCAAACCCCTGTGCCACCATTGGAGCACCCGCCCCCTCTTCGACGTCGTGCAGGTACACGAACATTTCGATGTGGCCGAAACCTGGGCCGTTGCGGGTCGGCACCAGTGAGTGGTTGACGTCGCGATGATGGGGCTGCTCGTAGTTTGTGTGATCGCCGTATTTCGACCACACCCGAGACTGGTAGAGCCGCAGGTCGGTCGTAGCAAGACAAGCCGCAGCGAGCCCGACAATCAGCGGGTGTACGAACAAGCGGTTCACCGTCGGCGCTCCCGGAAACGGAAACAGGGTGGTGCCATCGAACTGGCGACCCCGAAATCGCACCTCGGTGTCTTGTTGGTCTGGCCGACGAACAGGGCCCGGCTTGGCCATAGCAGTCGCTGATGCTGCAATGAGCTCGTCGAGGGCTGCTCGGCAAACCTCGGCCGGAAGCAGGCCGTCGACGACCGCCCACCCTTCACGTTGCCAGTGCTTGGCACCGTCACTAATGAGATTTTGCGCTGAGGTATTCATGTGACCTGGCCTATTGACTACGCAGGGCCGGGAGTAGCTCGGTAAACGTGTCCATCTGACCAGCAACGCCGCAGCCTGTATCGTCATACATCACCGACTCGCTGGTCGGGGGCAACACACCGATCTTGGTCATGCGCGAGTTTTACAGCTCGATACCCATCGACCGGTAGTTTGACGTAATGCGACCGATCTTTGCCGAAGAACATGAGCTGTTTCGATCGAGCTTCCGTGACTTTGTCGACAACGAGATGAAGCCCCGCTTCGACGAGTGGGAACAAGCCGGCATTATGGATCGCCAGGTCTACGCCGATGCTGCGAAGTACGGATTTATCGGGTTCAACTTCCCCGAGAAATACGGCGGCGCTGGCACGGTTGACTTTCGGTTCAACACCATCGTTGCCGAAGAGTTGGCTCGCGCAAACCTGGGTGGTGCCGGCAACGGCATCGGTCTCGTCAACGACATCACCACGCCGTACTTCCTTGAGTACTGCAACGACGAGCAGGCCGAACGCTGGATGCCGGGCCTCGCCGCCGGCGAGCTCATCTCAGCGATCGCCATGACCGAACCCGGTACCGGAAGCGATCTCGCTGGCATTCAGTCAACGGCAGTGCGCGATGGCGACGACTGGATCCTCAATGGAGCCAAGACCTTCATCACCAACGGCATCAACTCCGACCTGGTCATCGTTGTGTGTCGCACCAACCCCGAGGCGCAGCGCAGCGCCATGTCGCTACTGATCGTTGAGCGAGGCATGCCGGGCTTTGAACGTGGCCGCAACCTGGCCAAGATTGGCCAGCACTCCGCCGATACTGCCGAGCTCTCATTCAGTGACGTTCGGGTGCCCCAAGCCAACGTGCTCGGCGAAGAGGGCAAGGCAATGGAGTACCTCGCCTTCAACCTGGCTCAGGAACGACTCTCGATTGGGATCATGGGCATGGCGGTTGCCCAATCTGCACTCGACTGGACCGTCGAGTACGTCAAAGAACGCGAAGCGTTTGGCCAGCCCATCGCAAAGTTCCAAAACACCAAGTTTGAGTTGGCCGACATTGCGACCGAGGTCGAAGTAACTCAACCGTTCATGGACAAGTCGGTGATCGACCTCAACGCCGGTGAGCTGACACCAGCCAAGGCTGCGATGGCCAAACTGTGGGGCAGCGAATTGCAGAATCGGGTAACCGACCGATGTCTGCAACTCTTCGGCGGCTACGGCTACATGGCCGAGTATCCCATCGCCACTGCGTTCGTCGACGCCCGCATCTCAACCATCTACGGCGGCACCAGCGAGATCATGAAGACCATCATCAGCAAAGACGTATTGGCCTAGCTCAGCACCACACCCAGAAGAAGAGTGATAGCGTCTAACTTCCATTTGCTTGGCGGTCGTAGTCAGGGACGCAACTTCTGATGGCAGAGATCTATCCTCACACCCGACTTCGTCGATCTCCCTACTACGAGGCGACCCTCGAAGAGGGAGTCACGCTGTTTCACGCGTACAACCAGATGCTCATGCCGCTGGGGTTCGGCGACCCCGAAGGTGAGTATCGACGGCTGACCGAGGGTGTCTCGATGTGGGACGTTGGTGGCGAGCGACAAGTGCAACTCAAGGGTCCCGACGCCGCACAACTCGCCCAGATTCTCTGCCCCAGGAACCTCGACAAAGCCGTCGAGGGGCAAGGCAAGTACGTCGCCCTGTGCAACCACGACGGCGTGCTTATCAATGATCCGATCATCCTCAAGATTGACGACGACTGCTTCTGGTTTTCGATTGCCGATTCTGACGTAGGCATGTGGGCCCGCTGCATTGCCGCTGAACGCAGGCTCGATGTCGAGGTCACAGAACCCGATGTGTCTCCGCTCGCGGTACAGGGGCCGCTCGCTGAAGAGGTCGTCGCTTCGCTGTTCGGCGACTGGGTTCGCGACCTCAAGTACTTCTGGTTCGGCGATGCAGAGCTCAACGGCATCCCACTCAAGGTGGCCCGCTCGGGTTGGTCGAAGCAGGGCGGGTTCGAGCTTTACCTCATGGACAGCTCACGCGGACTCGAGTTGTGGAAGCTCGTCAAAGAGGCGGGCCAGCCGTGGGACATCGGTCCGGGCTACCCGAATCCAAGTGAACGGATCGAGAGCGGGCTGTTGTCGTGGGGCGGTGACACCGATGGCCGAACGAATCCGCTCGAAGTGCGACTCGGGCGGTTCATGGACCTCGACGCCCCTGACGATGTCGTAGGCATTGACGCCCTTCGTCGTATCGCCGCAGCAGGCCCTCAACGTCACCAACTCGGCATCGTGCTCGAAGGTGACGAACCCCGGCCAAGCCACGAACGCTGGTACGACATCGTCGTTGACGGCGCGAAGGTGGGCGACATGACCAACGGTGTGTGGAGCTACAAGCTCCAACGCAACATTGGCTTCGGCCTCGTGTCACGCGACTGCGCCATCGGCGATTCAGTCCAGGTGAACAAAGGCGATTACATCGTGAACGGCACGCTGACGGACCTACCGTTCAGCTAGTCCCGCAACAGTTCTATCGGTCGATCATTATGGTGATTGGTTCGCTGCCGGCGCGGCCGCCTATCCAGCCTTCGATGATGGCAGAGAAGGCTCCAGCGTCACCGCCGGCTCGAACGACGAGCAGCGAGCCGGGTCGGAACTTCGGAACTCCTTTGGTCGCCGAGCCCGATGACCCGCCGCTGATGCCGGCTTGCGCGATCACAGGATCGATGACAAGCCGCTTCGCCAGTTCGTCGTGGAACCGCTGCTTCGACCATCCGGCGTCGGCAAAGACCCGTTGGTGTTCTGGCGTGAGCACCAACATCGCTTCACTTGGCTGAAATGGATTACCGGTCGCCAACAGCCGACCAGCGAACGATCGCAGCAGATCCTCGGGGGTTCGCGACGTTTGATCGACGATGCCGCTGGGTCCGTGCCCGGCAAACAACGTGACGGTGTCATCACCGGGTCCGAAGCCACGCTCGACTGCCAGCGACGGCCACCCGTCGGGCAGCGCCTCTTCGTCCTCGGGGAAGCACCACCCAATTTTCGACGGAGCTCCCAAGGCGGCTCGATCGATCTCACCGGGGCGGCCGCCACCAAGATTGCGAATCACGAGTTGCAACGCCCGACCAATCGTCGAATTCGCGCGGTTGCCCTGGCCCAGCGCGCTGCGGCCGGTGTTCATGGCGATCTCTCGTCGTATCGGGCCGTTCACGATCACGATGGGCCCCGAGAACCACAGTGTGCACAGCAATCCATGCATGTTGAAGCGGTCAGTGCAAGCAGCCTCAACCGCTGCCAATACCACCGGCAGATAGTTGGGTCGACAACCCGCCATCACTGCGTTGATAGCTACCTGCTCGACCGTCGCCTCGGCCAAATTGGGTGGCACGATCGCCACAACATCTTGAGCGTCTCGGCTGGTGCCCTCGAGCATGCGTTTGACCCGCTCGGGGGTTGGGGCCACTACAGGGAGCCCGTCACTCCAGCCGCGTTGATACATCGCCTCGTTCTCGTCCTCGGCCGCTGCGAACTCGACTCGACGACTACGCAACGACGATGCCCCGAACCGAAACGCAAGTTCGTCAACGAGATCGGGATCGACTGACTTGGACCCGCACCCCGGCATCCAATCGGCCAGCTGGTCAGCAGATTCGCCGAGCGACGGCGACTCGGTGAACTGACGCCACTCGGCGCGTTGCCATCCCACAATTCGTCCGACCTCGACACCATCGACGACCCGTAAAAGGGTCGGAACCGTCTCGATTCGGTGATGCCACGAGACGGCCAAGTTCGTGTCGTCAATCACGCTGACACCAGCCGGGAACTCGGGATCATCTTGGCTATAGACGCGCAGCGGCGTCAGACCGTGCGACAGCTCGACGATCACCGGCTCAAGGCCAACGCAGGTCGGGCAGTCCTGCTTAACGATCAGATGCAGACCGTCCGCCAGAGACGGACTCGAAGCAATGCCATCGTCGCTCATATTTGCGACGGTACCTGCGGCCTAACCCACAGAACTAGCTTGGGGCCATGACCACACCATCGCACGCACACGATGAACGCAAGCTTCCTGCACCTTCGGTAGAAGAGATTGCTGAGGGCGTCTGGGCTTATGTGCAACCTGACGGAACATGGTTCATCAACAACTGCGGCTTCATCAGCGACGCAGGTCAGACCGTGGTGATTGATGCGACGTCGACCGAGGCTCGCACCCGAGCACTCATCGACGCCATCTCGGACAAGACCGGAACCGCCGTGACCACGCTGGTCAACACCCACCACCACGGTGACCACACCCACGGCAACTATCTCTTCGCTGGCGCCACGATCGTCGCTCACCGTGCGTGTCGTGCGGTCATGACAGCAGCGGGCGGCATTGGCGACTATTCAGCAGCATTTCCTGGTGTTGAGTGGGGCGCTCTTGAGTTCGCGCCGCCGACGGCGACCTTCGAAGGATCGCTTGATCTCTACGCCGGAGACCTTCGTGTCGAGCTCAGTGATCTTGGTTACGTCGCACATACCGAAGGTGACATCGTCGCTTGGATAGCCGAGCGGCGAGTTCTGTTTTCGGGCGACCTCGTATTCCACGGCGGAACACCGTTCGCTCTTTTCGGATCGGTCCAGGGCACGATTGATGCCATGGATCGCCTGGCAGCGTTCGACGCAGCGGTGTTGGTACCGGGCCACGGTCCGGTAGCCCACGGCACCGAAGCCATCGCCGCTGCACTCAACGACCAGCGCGACTATCTCGATTTCGTGCAGGCCGGGGCTCGAGCTGGCATTGCGGCCCGTCGCGCACCGCTCGCGCAAGCCCGCGAGATGGATCTCGGTCGCTTCGCTGAATGGACCGACAGCGAACGCTTGGTCGGCAACCTCCATGTGGCCTACCGAGAGGCTGACGAGAATCCGAACTTCAGTATCGAGCGAGCGATTGGCGAGATGATCGAGTTCAACGGCGGAGCACTCCCCCGCTGCCTCGCCTAGAGCCAACCTCAGAAGTTCGAGAACCGGTCTTTGAAGTCTGGAGTGCTGCGCACGATGGCGCCAAGATCGCCATCGGTTTCTGAGAGGTCACCGAGCGCGGCGCCACGCGCGTAGCCGCGGAAGTGCGCCTTAGCCATCGTCACTGCCAGCTCGGGTAGCCCAAGTAGCCGGGCTTCCCAGCGACCCATCGTGGCATCGAGTTCGGCGTCGGACACCGACTCATGGGCGAGTCCCCAGTCGACCGCTGTCTCGCCGTCGATGCGCTCAGAGAGCATGACGTATCTTCGCGCCCGGGCCAT
>Ga0114956_1000319_pt1 | contig 33186 bp, 34 predicted proteins | sample MaitaG_FD_87304 | JGI IMG/M metagenome (GOLD analysis project Ga0114956, IMG submission 87304) | Marine algal microbial communities from Maine, USA - Maine_Asex2 metaG | ecosystem: Host-associated > Algae > Red algae > Unclassified | place: Maine, USA | collected 2015-01-05 | reverse complement strand
GGTCCAAGGCGATGCACAAAGCCGACGGCGGCCGAGACCTCGCCCGCAACAAGCATCAACGCACGTTCGATCATCGAATGTTTGATGCCGCGGCCGAGATGATCCTCGGTGCCAGCGGCTCGACTTCGGCAGGCGGCGGGGCGAAACCCGTCGCCGTGCTCGATTTTCCGATCGACAAGCTCGCCGACCCCGAACGATGCGTCGAGCTGATTGGTTCCGGCCCGATTCCTGACTCGGTGCTGGTCGAGCTGCTTGAGAACGCGGATGTGTGGTTTCAGATCAGCGGCCTGAAAGGCCAGCCTCTGTGGCTGGCTCGCGATGCCCGCAACGCCACCCGCGCCCAGTTGATCGCCATGATCCTGAGAGATAAGGGCTGCGTGCAATGCGGTGGCCACTATCTGAACTGCGAAGCGCACCACAACACGCCCTACAACTCGCCAGCCAAAGGTGAGACCAACGTCGACGACATGACGCTCAACTGCCCGGGCGATCATCACTATCTCCACAACAACAACCTCACCCTCATTCCCAACGAAGCGGGCAATGGCGGCGACACCGAAAACACCTGGACCACCCGGCCGGCCACCCCCGAAGAGATCGCACCCAAAAAGCGAAAACCGCCGCCCCAAACCGAGCCGAAACGAAACCGACCAGCCGCATGACGCCGTTCCTCGCTCCGCTCGTCACTAACCGAGTTTCGGCAGAGCCGAAACGTCGCGCTCGTTCTACTGCGCCGGCCGCGACGACCACGACTTCTACTTGACGCTCGCGGCAGAGCTAGCCCCGAACCATGTCACAGATCTCGGCTGCGGCACCGGGGTGTTCGCAGTTGATGCCGCCAATCAGGGCCACAGTGCGACTGGCATTGATCCAGCTCAGACGATCCTCGATATCGCTCGCAGCCGTCCAGGTGGCGACCAGGTCACCTGGATACATGGCACCGCTTCTGCAGCCCCCACGGCGAGCACCGACCTGGTTGTCATGATGGGTCACGTCGCCCAGTACTTCGTCGATGACAACGAGTGGCGCCAGACGCTGACCGAGGTTCACCGAGCGTTGCGGCCTGGCGGCTCGGTGACCTTTGAGGTGCGAAACCCGCGCGTCGATTGGGCGTCTCGGTGGACCCAGTCCGCATCGCAGCGAACCTTGCCGCACCCGCAGGGCGACACGTTCACGTCATGGGTCGAGGTCGTCGCATCACACGGCACACCTGACTCGTACACCCAGACTCACGAGGGTCACTCTGTGCTGCCCGATGGCCGCCACCTCGTTTCAAGCGAGACGCTGCGCTTCCGCTCATTCGACGAAGTTCGCACGGCGGTGAGCGACGCGGGTTTCAGGATCGAACGCGAGTGGGGCGACTGGGATGGTTCGCCCGTTGCAGCTTCGAGCCCTGAGCTAATTGTGAGGGCAACGCGGCAAAACTCAAACGAGTGAACCCTTCGTGGCGCTGGGCGGGCTCGCCATGGCGCGACTAAGTTTGCGCCACACACATACGGCGCTTTTCCATCTGGGGGAAACATGAAGACACGTGCTGCCATTCTCGACGGACCAAACATGGACTGGAAGGTCGAGACGATCGACCTCGATCCGCCCAAGGCTGGCGAGGTCGTTCTCGAACTTGTCGGCTCGGGTTTGTGCCACAGCGACGAACATCTCCTCACCGGCGACATGGTGATGGACCCAGCGACTGCCGCTGAGCTCGGCCTCGAACAATTCCCGATCATCGGTGGCCACGAAGGCGCTGGCAAGGTCGTCGACGTCGGCCCCGGCGTTACGACGCTCGAGGTTGGCGACCACGTCGTACTCGGGTTCATTCCATCGTGTGGCCGGTGCCCATCGTGCGCTACTGGCAAGCAGAACCTCTGCGACCTCGGTGCCTTGCTGCTCACCGGCCGCCAGATCACCGACATGACATGTCGCCACCACCGTGAAGACGGCACCGATCTCGGCATCATGTGCTGCATCGGCACGTTTAGTGAGACCACCGTCGTAAACGAAGCCAGCTGCATCAAGATCGACAAAGACATTCCGCTCGACAAGGCCGCTCTGGTCGGCTGTGGTGTCACCACTGGCTGGGGCTCAGCGACCTATGCCGCCGACGTGCAGTCCGGCGAGACCGTCGTCATCGTTGGTTGCGGTGGTGTTGGCATGAACGCAGTACAAGGCGCAGCAATGGCAGGCGCCGCGAACGTCATCGCCGTCGACCCGGTCGAATTCAAGCGAGAGCAAGCACAGGTCTTCGGCGCAACCCACACTGCCGCCAGCCTCGAAGAAGCAACCGCGATGGTCATGGACATGACCTGGGGCCAGATGGCCGACAAGGCAATCATCACCGTCGGCGAAGGCCGTGGTCACCTCATCGCTCCTGCAATGGCAATCATCGGCAAGGGCGGTCGCGTCGTGCATACCTCGGTGGCCGACATCAACGACACCGAAGTGACGATGAGCCTGTTCGACCTCACGCTCATGCAGAAGGAACTCGTCGGTTCGATCTTCGGATCAGCGAACCCTCGCTATGACATTCCTCGCCTCTTGCGCATGTACCAGCTCGGCCAGCTCAAGCTCGACGAACTCGTCACCAACACCTACGACCTCGCCGACATCAACGTTGGTTACCAAGCCATGCGCGACGGCGAAAACATTCGCGGCATGGTCATGTACGAGCACTAATTCCTTCGCAATCGCGGCTTTGCCCTTCGGGCTCTGGCCGCTCTGCGGACTGATGCACCGGGCTGGGGCCCCAACCCCAGCCCTACTCGCGGCCGAGGGATGTTCAACAACATGAAGAAAGCACCCGAATTTGGGTTGGCGCTGGTCAACGCGGCGGAGAGTGACGTCGTCGGGCGCCGACGCGAGGTCGAACTTGTCGTCGCCGCGCTGGCTTCGGCACGCCACATCTTGCTCGAGGGGCCACCAGGCACCGGCAAGTCGACACTGCTACGAGCTATCGCGACCCACGCTGGTCAGCGGCTCGTGTTTGTCGAAGGCAACGCTGAGCTCACACCCGCCCGGCTTGGCGGGCACTTCGACCCGGCACAGGTCTTGTCGCAGGGCTACGTGCCCGACGTCTTCATCGACGGGCCGCTCGTCGACGCGCTGCGCCACGGTGGCTTGCTCTACGTCGAAGAAATCAACCGAGTTCCAGAAGAAACACTGAACCTGCTGGTCACCGTCATGAGCGAAGGCGAGCTCACGGTGCCCCGCCTGGGTCGCATCGAAGCCCACCCCGACTTCCGACTCGTCGCAGCGATGAACCCCTTCGATGCCGTGGGCACTGCGCGAATCGCCGGCGCGATCTATGACCGAGTGAACCGAGTCGCCGTCGATTACCAGTCAGAAGACGACGAGCGACTCATCGTTGAACGCGAAGCTCCTGACGCAAAGCGACCCTTGATGGCTCGCGCGGTTCGCTGCGTACGGGCCACCCGCGAGCACCCAGACATTCGCATCGGGTCATCGATCCGAGGTGCCATCGACCTCGTCATGCTCGCCAACCAACTGGGTTCACTGCGGGGCACTTCAGCCGACGACGAAGAGTGCGGCCTCGATGCCGCATGCGCGTCGCTCAGCGGCCGCATCCGCATGCATGAATCGAGCGGCCGCAGCCCCGAAGAGGTTGTTGGTGAGATCTGGAAACTCAGCGGACTGAACCCACTCGACGATGACGAGGACTCGGGAAAAGCGTAAGCCCCGGTGGGGGCATCCTTGATCCTTCGAGAACACTCGAGGGCGAGGACGCCCGTAACGCGCTCAACGAAGAGCAACGTCAGACCACGTCTCGACGCGAACTCGAACGCAATGACATGTTCGACGACATGTCGCCTGACGTCGGCGAGCTCAGCGTTGAGTCGGTCGAACATGCGCTGACCACCGACACCGACCTTGCGCTGAGTTCGCTCGCAGAGATGGCTTCTGCAACCGACGAGCGACTGCGAGCGCTGGCCCAACAGCTCGCGGCCAGGGTCGTCGTCGATCTCGCGGCGACTGCCCCCAGCCACAGCCGAGGCGTTGGCAAGATGCGATCGGTACGCATGAACGATTCGGGCGGTGATCTCGACATCGACGGAAGCACCGAGGCACTGCTGATGGCCCGAGCCGCAGGTACCCCGCCCCACGTCGACGACCTGCGCATGCACGCGTGGACTCGACCCGACGCCGCGATCGCGCTGCTCATTGACCGAAGCGGCTCGATGACCGGCGACCGGCTGGCGGTAGCAGCAGTGGCCGCCGCAGCCGCGGCACAAAAGACCCAAAGCGACTATTGCGTGATCGCCTTTAGCGATCGGGCCATCGTGGTCAAGGGCATCGGTCAGCCCCGGCCAGTCGAAGAAGTGGTCACCGATGTGCTGCGCCTGCGCGGTTTCGGGCCGACCGACCTGAGCCTGGCGTTTCGTACCGCAGCTGGCCAGCTCGCACGCAGCGGCGCGGCCCGCCAGCGCACGATCTTGCTCTCAGATTGCCGTCCGACCGCTGGCGGCGCGCCAGAACGGCAGGCTGCGGCGCTTGAGCAACTCGGTATCTTGGCGCCAGCCGACGATTGCGAAGACGCCGAGGCACTGGCCGCAGTGGTCGGGGCAAAGTGGGCAACCCTGGCGGGACCGACGGGTGTGCCAGCTGCCTTCGCCAAGCTTTCAGACTGACGCCCCCGGCCCTAGCGTCGAGTACGGTCGACGAGCGGCGTCGACACGAGTTCGGGAGCGATCATGAGCGTCGATCACGGTGACATCACCGATCGACTCGTCGAAACATCAGAGTGGACCGACCAGGACCTCTTGGCACATGGCATTCCGATCAACGACGTCCCGTTCGTTTCGATTGGCGGCGGCGTGGGCTCCTTTGCAATGGTCGACCTTTTGCGCATCGCTGGGGTCGGCGTCAGCCGCATACGAGTTATTAGCGATCTCGATACGCCGTCGCAAACCTATGAGTACTTGGCATCGAACAGCCAGATCCGCCCCGACCACCGGCTTCGCAGTGATTCAGGATCGGTTATCGACTGCCCCTGGGGATGGCCGGGGTATGCACTGCGCGAATCCTGGGCCTCGAAACGCCCTGGCGCTGCGGCCCAGGTCTTGACCGAGCCGTTGCTCGCAGACTGGTACACCCCCACCGCTGGCCAAGTCTATGCATCGCTGCATCGCGAGTCGCAGCGCATCTCATGGCCATCGGTCCTCTGGCCGGGCGTCGCGCGCCATGTGCGCAAGCGCATCGGGGGCGGCTACTTCGTGTTGTTCACCCCACCCGACGGCGCCGCAGAAACGAAGCGCATCGCGGTTCGCTGTCGATTCGTTCACCTCGCAGTTGGCTACCCCGGGGTGCGGTTCCTCGACGACCTGCAGCGGTACCGGGCTACACACGGTGATTTCCAACGGGTCGTCAACGCGTATGAACCTCATGATCACGTCTACGCCGAGATGCGTCAACGCCCGTGCACTGTGCTGGTGCGCGGCGCTGGCATCGTGGCGAGCCGAGTGTTGCAGCGCCTAATAGACGACCGCGAACAACACGGCGCGCAGACCACCATCGTGCACCTGTTTCGCAATTACCCGACTGGGCCCCAAGGTGACAAGGCGACGTTCCGGCGACCAGCAACCAAGGGGTGGGTCTACCAGGGATTCAACTTCCCCAAGGCAGCCTGGGGCGGGCAACTTCGCGATCGACTCGAGGGCCTTGAGGGGCGCGAGCGTGCGGCGTTGCTCGATCAGCTTGGCGGCACCAACACTGCACCTCGCAGATACTGGCGAGACCAACTCGAGCGCGGCGGGGCGCGGGGCTTCTATCGCCAAGCTCGCGGTGTTGTGCAACACGTTGCCCCGGTTGAGGTAGGCCGCCAGATTCGTACGACTTTGACGAACCCCGACGGATCGACCGGCCAGCTCGATGCCGATTTCATCATCGATGCCACAGGGCTCGAAGCCAACATCGAAGAGCACCGGGTGCTCAACGACCTACTCACCCATGCCGGCGCAGGTCGCAACCCCAAGGGTCGCCTCGACGTCGAACGTGACTTTCGGGTGCGGGGCTGCGACAACGGCGACGGTGCGATGTTTGCATCCGGAAGCGCCACCCTCGGCGGCTACTACGCAGGCGTCGATTCGTTTCTCGGCCTGCAATATGCATCGTTGCGCATTCACGACGCGCTGGCCGCTGCGGGGTTTGGCACCCGCATCGGTGTGCGCCGTTCGGTCTCGCAATGGGTCAAGTGGGCCCGAAACGTGGCGCCATGACACCAACACTGGCTGGTCGAATCCAAACCCGACTGGCGTTGCTCGGAACCGTCGGAGTCGTCTGGACCGCGATCATCGGGCTCGTGCTCGGTCGCCCGTACCGAGCGTTGTTTACAGCCCTGCTGATCGTGGCAGTCGTCGGCATCGCGTGGGAGGTGCTGTATCACGCTGTCCAACAGTTCAGATGGGAAAAAGACTGGCCCACGTTGCTCGGCCTGGTTGTGGCAGTGCCAGAGGGCATCGCTACGTGGTTGCTCCTAAAAGCTGGCATCCCGTGGGACGTCGGCGAGGTGCCCGCCGGCACGTTTCTCACGATGTTTGTGACCGTCTGGTTGCTCGTGTGGGCGATCGCAAATGGCCCGCTGCAGATTGTGGCGCTGCGCTGGCGCTACCGCGGCGGCCGCTTCCTCGGTGGCTGGTAGCCGTCGTTCGCCTCCGGCTCACTTAGCGAGTTTTGGCTCCGCCAAGACATCGAGTCAGGCAGCATGCGAAAGCATCGACGGTCCTTACCGCTCGGCTACGCCTCGCTTAGCGAGTTTTGGCTCCGCCGAATCCTTGAGTCGGCAGTGCGCGCTGGCTACTGACCGTTCAAGATTTCGGCGGCGTCGTACAGGTGATGTTCGACGTCGTGCAGCAGGTAACGAGTCAGGGACTCGACGCTAAACATCACACCGTCGCTGCGGGTGCCTTGTTTGGCCCATTCGTCGTCGTCAAGGCGGTCGAGCAGGTCGGCGATCTTGCCGGCGTTCGACGCCAATTCATAGGCCACCTTGGCGGGATCCTGATTCGCGTAGTCGCCCTTCTCGGCCGCCCGTTCTTGATCCCAGTCCTTGAACGTGGGGGGCTTGCGCTTCTTGACCATCGTTCGCAGGCGGTCGCCGAACAGATCAAAGACGTCACGCACGTGGCACCCGTACTCGAGGATCGACCACGAGCGAGTTTCGCCATGGGGCGGCAGTGCAACGATGGTGCCACGACCGAGCATGTCGCGCCATTGCCCAGCGACCGCTCGAGTACGAGCTCCGAGCTGATCGCGCGAGACCGAGTCGCTGGCGTAGCCACACTCGTCACAAGCACGCTCGAGCACCCACGTCCAGTTCTTGTCATCGTGCATTGGCGGATCCTCGTTGGAGTTAGGGATGAGATCTCATTCTGATCGAAAGACAGGTCACGCAGCCTTCGAGTTTCTCGAACTCACTTATACCAACAGCGACTGGTGACCAGCCTAGAGATGCAATCAAATCGATCGACCGTGGCGCAGATGCCGACATGAGCACTCGCCCACCGCCAAGGTCGACGACATGCGCGCCGGCCTCCTCGGGCATCGCGAGGAACTGTGCAAAGGCCGTTGGATCGTCGAGCGAGCGTTCCCACCCAATGATCGTTCCATCTGGAAGCGCAGTGACCGCCGACTTGAGATGTAGGGCAGCCCGATTGGGCACACCGATGACGGTCCAGCCACGCGGTTCGAGTATCACGCGAAGCTGCTCGATGGCCGCCTCGTTGGTGCGATGTCCGTAGCCGACCCACACCGTCGATCCGACCTTGAGCACATCGCCGCCGTCGAGCGTTCCTGGTGCCTCGATGTGCTGGAGATCGAGGCCAACGCCGCCTAAGTGCGCGGCCACTGCCTCGACTTCGGGGCGGCGTTCGAGCGCACCGGGCCGAGCGATCACAGCAGTGTCGCCAAACACGACAGCTGTGTCTTCGATGAACACGCTGTCTGCGCAGCCCGGCGCCGACACAACCGTTTCGACAGTCCAGCCATTGCTCACAAGCGCTTCGAAGTAGCCGCGCCACTGCCGACCAGCGAGATCGACGTCGACAGCGGATCGCTCGATCATCGTGGTAAGACCCTCAGCGAGATTTGGCTCAGGATGTCGAACCAAAGCCAATGGATCGCTCATCTCTACAAGCTACCGCACGACCTTACGAGCTCTTGAGGCACGTGCCGCCGGAAGCACCGACACCACCCGATCACACTTCGCCGCCCTGCCAAACATGGACACCGGCTTCTCGTCGACTGGTTGGCTACAACGAGCTCGATACCGACCTGCGCAATGACCTGCTGATCGCACAGAAAGCGGGCAACTAAGTGCGCCGAGCCAAGCGGGGCAATAGGGGTCGCAACGAGCGTTCCGCGATCATGCCGCGCCACACTCCCGTGCTATAGGCGGCATCGTCGACCGTTCGAGCAATTGTGTAGCTCACCGGGTCGAGCCGTGGGCGCTTTTTCCACCAGCTCACCAACGGGGGAAGCGCAACTGCGGCGATGGCGGCGCGGCGGGCTCGACGCGACAACGGCGACGCCAACAAAAAGAACGGCCACCACGTTCTGGTGACGGCACGCGCCAGCCAGCGGCCAGCGTGGGCATGGCTCATTGCGCACAAGCGCATCGTCTCTCGCTCGGGATTTTCGACACGGTGTACAAGGCGGTTTCGCAGGCTCGCTGCATCGCGACCAGCGAGCGCGAGTCCACCAATGAGGCCGGGTGTACCCCCAAACACGGCAAGCGCCCAGGCGGCCAACGTCTCGGGCGCAAGCTCGATGGGCGCAACATCACCCGAGTGGCGGCGGTCCAGTGCAGCCACGGCTGTTCCATAGCCGTGGCGCTGTCGGCCGAGCGCTACCCACGACGACCGGTTGCGGTGATGTGCGGTTGCTGCTGGCTCGTATCGCACGACTCCCCCCGCCCTGACCACGCGCCAGACGAGGTCGACGTCTTCACCAACCCGCAGTGACTCGTCGAAGCCACCCGCGGTGTTCAACGCAGAGCGTCGAAGTACCAACATCGTCGATGGAACGTACGGCACGGAACTACCGGGGCGAACGTTGGCCGGCGAAGATCCAAGGTCTAGGGGCGACTCGATCGCCTCGTAGTGGTCAAGTAGCGACTCTCCAGATCGGGCCCGGACCCTCGGTGCAACACCAGTGACTGCTTCGTCTGCGAGGTGCCCAAGCAACACCCTGAGCGACCCGGGCGCGGGCACTGCGTCGCTGTCGATGAATACGACCGCGGTGGTTGTATCGGGCAGTGCCCGCCAGCCGGAGTTACGGGCAGCAGCCGGGCCCTGATTGAGTTCGTGTCGAACCACTTCGGCTGCGCCCGCAGCAGCGACTGCCACGACGGCAGCGAGATCGGTCGAGCTGTCGTCAACGACCACGATCGGCACCGTTGGAAACTCCCGGCGCACCGCTGCCAGCGTCAGCGTCAGGCCATCGACGTCGTTGTAGACGGGAATCACGACCCCAAAGTCCGCGCAATTAGCCGGAGCCACGATGGGGTGAATCAACCCGCCCGCCACGAGGCGCTGTTGCAGCGCGCTGGCTTCGGGCGACATCTCGACCGGCTCAGCGGCCAGCCAGGCATCGACCATTCGGGCCCCGGCAGGCGACAAACGAATCAGCCGAAATGGGGAGCCTCCAAACAGTGCGGTACCTTGGGGGTCGCGTCGAGCATTGGAATCGAGCTCGTAACGCATCTGTTGCACCGGCACAAGCCAACATTAGAGGGGGACCTCATGGAACCGAAGACAAGCACCGACGACACGAATGTCGAAGATGGCGAAACCGCCGCACTGGTCGAGGAAGACCTGCTGGTCGAGGAGATCTCGATCGACGGCATGTGCGGCGTCTACTAGACACCGCTGATCAGCACGGCACAGATTTTGTCTACAACTGAAGTTTTTCCTTTCGACCCCGCAACTTGCTGGGAGCGCAGCGCCAAAATCGGGCTTCGCCCCGAGCCTTTCGGTGCGCTCGCCTATCACTTCGACACCCGACGACTGGTGTTTCTGAAATCGAACAAGCTTGTCGATCTCGTCGATGGACTTGTCGACTACGAGTCGGCGAACGAAGCAATCGAGGCGATCATCGAACCGCCTAACGATCGGTCGCGCACCGCCCATGTCAAAGCCCTCGAATCTCTTGCCGAAGCCGGCGTTATCGAACCACGATCGAGCGCGCCCCAACCCAAGATCGGATTTGTCGGATGACAATCGTTGACTCGTCGCAGAAGACTCCCCCGTTGGTTGATCAGCTCACCAGCGGCCTCGATGCTCCGATCTGTCTCACCTGGGAACTCACCTATGCGTGCAACCTCGCCTGTGTGCACTGCTTGTCGTCGTCGGGCCGACGAGACCCTAAAGAACTCACCACTGCAGAAGCGCTGAGTGTGGTCGACCAACTGGCCGACCTGCAGGTGTTCTACATCAACATCGGCGGCGGCGAGCCAATGATCCGTAAAGATTTCTTCGACATCGTTGACCATGCGATCTCGCGCAACGTTGGCGTCAAGTTCTCGACCAACGGCTACTACATCGATCAATCTGCGGCTGAGCGGTTTGCGGCGAGCGATTTGCTCGACATTCAGATCAGCCTTGACGGGTTCGACGAAGCAACGAACGATGCCGTACGGGGCAATGGCAGCTGGAAAGCCGCCCGCGCTGCGATGGATAACTTGGCGGCCGCGAACTTTGGCGAGTTCAAGATCTCGATCGTCGCAACCCGATACAACGTTGATCAACTCGATGACTACAAAAAGATGGCCGACGACTACGGCGCTCAACTGCGGGTCACCCGGTTGCGCCCATCGGGACGAGGCGTCGATTCGTACCAAGATCTGCGATTGACGCATCCCCAACAGCGCCAAATCTTTCGCTGGATCCTCGACCACCCCGACGTTTTGACGGGCGATTCGTTCTTCCACCTCAATGCTCTCGGCTCGCAAACCAGCGAGACCTTGCCTGGGCTCAACCTGTGTGGCGCTGGCCGGATCGTTTGCCTGATCGACCCGATCGGCGATGTGTACGCGTGTCCCTTTGTGATCCATGACGAGTTCATGGCTGGCAACGTGCGCGACCGCGGTGGGTTCGCTCATGTCTGGCGCGAGTCCGAACTGTTCGCCTCGATGCGCGAGCCCGGCTCTGCTGGCGCATGTGCCTCATGCAATGCCTACGACGCCTGTGGCGGTGGCTGCATGGCCGCGAAGTTCTTCACGGGTATCGCGCTCGATGGGCCCGACCCCGACTGTGTGCTCGGACATGCCGACGAGGCTGTCGCCGCCGCCGCTGGTTCGGTGCCGCAACCTACACAAGATCACTCTCGTCCGGTTCGCCTCACGGTCAAGCCCTAGACGGCTTCAGAGCGCCGCGCCAAGCTGGGCTGCCAGGCCCGCGAGCAGCGCTCGTCCATGCTCAGCCGAGGCGCCTGCTGGATCGCCAAGAACACCGTTGGGTGCGGCTGCGATCACGCCACCTGCGCGCAATTCGTCAAGTAACTCAGCGAGCGGCGCCGTGTTGCCTGGCTCAGCGCGATCGACACGCACCGAGGCTGGCGCGATGGCGAGCATCAGCGAAGTTTCAGTCAACCCCGCGTGGGCATCACCGCCTGGCACCTTGGGCCACCAGGCCAGCACCTCGTGGCCCTCGGCGACCATTTGTTCGACCGCTTCGCTGACGGCACCGTGATTACCACCGTGGCCATTGACAAAGACGATGCGGCCAAAAGTCTCAGTCGCAGAGCGCACCAGTTCAACCAGCATGTGGCGCAACGCTTCGGTGCCGATCGAGATCGTGCCCGCAAAACCCGCATGCTCGCCACTCGATCCATACGGCAACACCGGTGCAACCAGCACGTCGCTGCGGTCGGTGGCCGCCGCCTCAGCGATCGCGACAGCAATGCGCGAATCGGTGTCGAGGGGTAAATGCGGCCCGTGCTGTTCAGTCGACCCAAGCGGAATGAGCAGCGTCGATGCCTCGGGCACCGATGGCCACGCATGCTCAGCCAGACGCGCCGGGGGCTGAGTTGATGACATGGCTGGAGCCTAGGGCCGTCAGCTCGCCGGGTTGGTTGCTATCAGATAACCGGCAGATAACCGGGCAGACGTACGGGCACAGAGCGGGGTCCTCGCACGTTGCCAGCCGAGTAGCCAGGGTCGACACCCTCGACCAGCGTGAAGTCTGGGAACCGTTGCAGCAACATCTCGATCGCCACGTTCATTTCGAGCCGAGCAAGGTTTGAACCGAGGCAGCGATGTACCCCAAGACCGAAGGCCGCGTGGCGATTCTTTGCTCGGTCAATGAGTACATCGTTCGGCCGCTCGAACATCTCGGGGTCTCGATTGGCAGCCGGGAAGTTAAGCAGCACCCACTCACCGGTCGATACCGGACATTCGCCGACCATTGCATCTGATGTGGCGATGCGGGCCACGTTGACTGGCGAGTATGCCCTGAGAAACTCTTCGGTCGCCGTCGGGATCAGCTCGGGTTCAGCTACGAGACGCTGGCGGTCAGCGTCGTTGCTGGCCAAGTGCAAGAACGAATGGCCGAGCGCTGACCACGTGGTGTCGATGCCGGCGAGCATGAGCAAGAACAGCATCTTGGCCATGTCTTTATCGGGGATTGGTTGACCATCGACGCGCTGCTCAAAGAGATAGGTGACCAGGTCATCACCGCCGTGTTCTCGACGATCAGCCATGAGCCCGTACATATAGTCGAGCATCGCGTTGGTCGTTTCGCGCTCGACATCGAGGTCGGTGGGCCCGACCTCGAGCAGATTGTGGATCCACACTCGAAACTGGTCGGCTTCAGACGCCGGTACGCCAAACATGGCTGCAGTGAGGTCACCGGGCACGTGCTTGCCATAGTCAGCCGCAAGGTCACAATTCTCCCGGCCGACAAGTGCGTCGAGGCGCTGCTCACAGATCTCGCGAATCGTGGTTTCCCACCGAGCGATATTGGTCGGGTTGAAGAACCGAAGCATTGCTCGACGGGGCTCGGTGTGGTCGGGCGGGTCAAGGTTGATCGGCGGCAAAATGATGCCCCGTCGATCGGTGGGTGTCTCTGAGATGATGATTCGCCGACTTGTGAACGTGTCCGTGTCATGGGCTGCAGCAGCAACGTCGGCAAAGCTTGTCGGTATAACAACACCGCCGTAGCGATCGGTGTGAGCCACCGGGCAGCGACTCCGAAGCTCATCGTGAACCGAGTGGGGGTCGTCGACGTACTCAGCCGCAAAGTGATCGAAGTCAACAGCCCAGTCAGTGACTGGTTCTCGTTGCGGTTGCTCCCCCATCGGCCTTCACCTGTTCTTCTGTTTCATCTTCTCGCCACAACCGTAATCAGGGCAGCGTTGAAGTGGCCAACTCAGACGCACGAGCGAACCCGCCAAATGCCTCGATTACTTCAGCCGTCGATCGCCGAGCGCCCGTCTGCAGGTACTCCATCGCTCGCAACGCGGCGTCGTGGGCATCGACGCTCGACCCTGCGACACAGTCTTCGACGACTCGACAGAAGTAGTCGTGTTGATGGGCATCCACAAAGGTGTAATGCACACAGACGTCGGTATGACCACCAATCAAAATCAAGGTGTCGGCATTAAGGCCCTTCAACAAGATCTCAAACTCGGTGCCAAAGAAGCACGAGTACCGACGTTTGCGGATGAAGTAGTCGTCGGGGCCCATGCCAACCGCTTCGGCGATCTCGGTGCCCGGGTCACCTTCGAGTAGATGGATGCCTTCGGCGCCGTCGAGCTCGCGCCCAAAGTCGATGAGGTCCCGTCGGTGTGCCTCTTGAAAGAACACCACAGCAATGCCACACGCCCGGGCCTTTTCGATCAACGCTGGCGCTTGGTCCATGCGTTCTTGATAGCCGGGCATGAACGGAAGCGTTGATGGTTCCGAACCTGTCGACTCACCGCCCTGAATGTCGATGACGACCAACACCGGTTGGCCTTCGATCAGTTCTCGGGGTTCAGTCGCGCTCATCGCGTGCTCCTGTCGAAGAGACGTCTCTCACTCGACAGTACCGACAGTGGGTAGCCGAACCGGCAGGTCCTAGGATCGCCACGTGGGAAACCCCTGGTTTGAATCTGTCGCTGTCGCTCGAGAGCGAGCGCGAAAACGTCTTCCGCGCTCGGTCTATGGCGCCATCGTTGCTGGAGCCGAGGCAGGTGTCTCCAAAGACGACAACCTTGCGGCATTCGATGAGCTTGGGTTCCGCCCCGTGACAGCTGGCCAAACCACCGGTGCCGAGATGGCGACTACGATCATGGGCCAACCCGCGTCAATGCCGGTGATGATCTCACCGACTGGCGTGCAGGCCGTGCACCCCGACGGCGAAGTCGCTGTCGCTCGTGCGACGGCTGCCCGAGGGATCCCCATGGGTTTGAGTTCGTTCGGCTCGAAACCACTCGAGTCCGTCATTGCTGAGAACCCCCAAACGTTCTTTCAGATCTACTGGGCTGGAGATCGCGAATCGATGAGCGCCCGCATGGAGCGCGCTCGCAAGGCGGGCGCAGCCGGCTTGATCCTCACACTCGATTGGTCGTTCTCGCACGGACGCGACTGGGGCAGCCCTTCGATCCCAGAAAAGATCGATTTCAAGACCGCACTGCAACATGCACCCGACGTGCTGACTCGTCCGCTCTGGCTGCTCGACTGGGCCAAGACCAAACGACTGCCCGACCTCGGGGTTCCCAACTACACCACTGATCCTGACTATGTGCCCGGGTTTTTCGAGGCCTACGGCGAGTGGATGGGCACACCACCGCCGACATGGGATGACGTTGCGGGCATCGCAGAAGAATGGAACGGTCACTTCATGGTCAAGGGCATTGGGCGCGGCGACGAAGCCAAACGAGCTGTCGATGCCGGAGCAACCGCCATCTCGGTCTCAAACCACGGCGGCAACAACGTCGACGGTGCGCCAGCTCCAATCCGTGTCCTTAGCGAGGTCGTTGAGGCAGTCGGCGGGAAGTGCGAAGTGATGATGGACGGTGGCATTCGCCGCGGCAGCGACGTCGTCAAGGCGGTTGCGCTTGGCGCCGATGCCGTCTTGATCGGTCGTGCCTATCTCTGGGGTCTCGCCGCAAACGGCCAGGCTGGCGTCGAGAACGTTCTCGACATACTCCGCGGCGGTATCGACGCAACCATGCGTGGCATCGGCATGGCATCACTCGACGCGCTGACACCGCATGACATCGTGATCCCCGACGGGTTCTCGCCTCCGAGGCGCTGAGCACGATGGGGGTGGGGATCGTCACCGGTGCAGCTCGCGGCATCGGCGCAGCGATCGCTGACGAACTGCACGCCGCCGGTCACGAACTTGTGCTGATCGATCGGTGCACCGACGACCCCCGACTCGACTATTCACTCGGCACCGAAGCTGAGCTTCGTTGTGTCGCCGACCGCTGCAACGCCGAGATAGTCATTGGCGACATCGCTGATCTCGAAACGGCGCACGCCGCTGTCGATCGTGCTCGCTCTTCGTTCGGCGGTGTCGACATCGCTGTCGCTTCGGCAGGGGTGATGGCGGGCACGGTCAAGGCCTGGGAGATCACCGACGCCGCTTGGGAAGCAATGTTCACTACCAACATGACCGGCACCCTTCAGCTCGCGAGAGCCGCTATTCCGGCCATGCTCGACCGAGAGGCGCCTCGACAGGGCCGATTCGTTGCGCTGTCGACCGCGGTCGCTCTTAAGGCCACCCCCCGTCTGGCCGGTTATGCCGCCAGCAAGGCTGCGGTACTCAGCTTCGTTCGATCGATGGCCGCAGATCTTGGCGACACGGGTATCACGGCCAATGTGGTGCAGCCAGGCTCGACCAAAACCGCATTGCTCGACCGCAGCGCGACGATCTACGAACTCGACAGCCCCGCCGAGTTCGCGCAACATCACCTGAACGAGCGACTTCTCGAACCAACCGAGATCGCAGCGGCGGTCGGGTGGCTATGTTCGCCCGCCGCAAGTGCCGTAACTGGCACGGTGCTTCCGGTCGACGGCGGTATGACCGCTCGGTGAGCGCGACGTGACCGCCAGCTCTACCGCTGCGGGCGATAACACACGCATTCCGTCGGGGATCATTCGGCTACTCGGGTCGATGTCGGCCAATGCGGCCGCGAACGTGATGCTGACGATTGTCGTCGAGCTACAGGTGTACGAGATCACGAACAGCGAGCTCTGGCTCGGCCTGGTTGCCTTGGCCCAGTTCGTGCCAATGCTGGTGCTTTCGTTGTTCACCGGCACGCTGGCCGACCGGTTCGACCGCCGCAAGGTATATGCCGTCGGCATCATTATCGATGTCATCGCGACCATCGGGTTTCTGATGTACGCGATGACCAATCCAACCAGCGCGACCCCAATGCTCATGCTCGTCGCGCTCAAGGGCACCGGCCGAGCCGTCAGCATGCCGGCATCGCGAGCGCTGCCGATTGACCTCGCCCCCGACGACCAACTCGAACGCATCGTGGCGTTGCGATCGCTGACGTTTCAGATCGCACTCGTCGTTGGGCCTTTGGTGGGGGCTTTGGCCAACCGAACGTCGACCACCTTGCCCTACGTCATCATCCTGGCGATCTTCGCACTCGGTCTTGGTCTTCTCAATAAAGTGCCCAAGCCGAGCATCGACCAGTTGGTCACGCGTGCCGGGCCACGTCAGGCACTCACCGATGCGTTTGAGGGCCTGCGGTTTATCCGTCGATCACCAATCATCCTTGGTGCAATCTCACTCGATCTCTTCGCCGTGCTCTTCGGCGGGGCGGTCACGCTGCTTCCCGCGATCGTCGAGAAGCGGCTCGGCTTTGACGATGTCGACCTGGGCGTCGGCATCTTGCGGGCTGCGATCGCAGCCGGCGCTGCTCTCACTGCACTCGCATTGTCGATCCGGCCTCTCAAGAGCAACGCCGGCCGATGGCTCTTTGCCGTGATCGCCCTGTTCGGCCTCGGCACGATCGTGCTTGGCATCACCCGCAGCTTCGTCGTTGCCGCCATCACGGTCGCGGTGATCAGCGGCGCCGACCAGATCAGTGTGTTCGTTCGTTCGAGCGTCGTGCCGCTCGCAACGCCCGAGAATATGCGGGGCCGTGTGCTCGCGGTCGAGAACATCTTTATCGGAGGATCGAATCAGCTTGGTGGTTTCGAGTCAGGCGTAACGGCGGCCTGGTTCGGTCTCGCGCCTGCCATCATCATTGGCGGGGTCGGCACGTTGGTCGTTGTCGCTGTTGGATGGGTCATGTTCGCGTCGCTGCGCGACGTCGACCGCATGACCGACGTGCGACCTGTCTCGGTCCCCGTCACCAACTAACTACGGCAAGGCGGCCGCGGGCGGGCTAGCCGAACAGGTTGTTGGCGTCGAGTACGAGCAAGACCAACAGCAAGACGATGATGCCGGCATTGAGCGCGCTGACAGGCCACTTGTACTTGTGATCAGCTCGCCAGAACCGGCGAATGCTGAACACGTTCGCGACGATTGCGATGATGCCAACGATTAATCCGATCGTTGAACCAATGCCTGATGCGATACCGACGATGGGGGCAACGAACGGGAACACGACATAGGTCAGCGTGCAGCGCACAGCTGAGATCATGATCGATGTGCTAAACGCCCCTTCGGGCTGATCAACGGGTTCGCCCGCGGGTTCAACGGCCTGACCCGCGTCACCAACGTCACCTATAACTGTCACTCCGAAACCTTACGCATCGGCTACCAGTATTCCTCGAAGTGAATGTTGCCCGGATCATTACGTCGATCGAGCTTGAATCCGCGCTCGGTTAAGAGTTCGGTCACCCCGACCACCTCGGGCCACTCGGGCGGGTCACCCTCGGGCAAACCAATCATTGCTGGGTTGCCGCAGAGAAACACATCGGTCGACGCGGGGTCGAGTTCGACCCCGAACTCGCTGGCAAACGCATCGTTGCGAATCACGTCTTGTAGATAGGTCTTGGGGAAGTCGGCTTCTCGTGTCGGCAACGGCATGTAGTGGTAGTTCGGGTACTGGGCGACCAGGTCATCGTGTTCCTTGCGATACCCAAGATCGACCCACTGGCGCACGGTGACCGCGGAGACGATCGGGCCACGATGACCCTTGCGCAAGAGCTCGGTGACCATTGCGTTGTGCGGCGCTTCACCGGTACCTGTCGACAAGAAAATGCAGGTGCGGCTCGGATCAACCACGGGTGCAAGCGTGTATCTACCAGCGACTTTTGAGCCCAAGAAGATTCGGTCTCCAGGCCGCTTGAGCGCAAGTCGAGGGGTCAGCGCTGGCACGTTTTCTTCGGTGGGCACCACCAAGACGATGTAGAACTCAAGCTCGTCGCCCGCCGAGTAATCGGCGAGATAGCCGTTGTCGTCAAACATCGGGCTTGAGATCGAGTACGAGCGTCGGATCATCTTGAGCCACTTGTCATCGAGATCGACGTCGTTCGCGTCGTCGATCCTGGTCTCCCAGTACCCGAGCCCAAGCGTTGCGTACTGACCGGGCTGGTGCGATGTGTCTCCGTGGTCGGGTCGCACTCGCAGCCGCCATAGGTCACTGTGGGTTGGCTCAAAGAGCGTGATCGTGGCGTTGTAGAAGTGGTCGGTCAACTCATTCTCGAGCGTGGTATCACGACTCCAGGAGCGCACGCCGTAGGGCTGCACGGTCACCTCTGCGAAGCGAGCTGCTGCGACCGAACGCCACAGGTCGGGGCCGAACGCGCCGTTCATTTCAACGTCTTCGGAAGCCCCCCGAAACAACCACACCGCGTCGGATTGCTTCGCCGCGTCGCTCACACCAAGCGAATCGAGATCGGCTGGCGCCCGGCTGCTCGCGAACACGACGTGATCGAACTCAAGATCGGGGGTGCGACGGTCAGGGAAGTACGCCATCGGATAACCGCCACGCTCGCCGATTGCGTTAGGGGTCGAGCGGTAGAGCACGGTGGCTTGACGCTCGCGCTCAAGCCGAGCGAGCATCTCGCCAGCGATTGGCGACAAGCGGACCGGCTCGAGACCCGCAGCCGCCAAGACAACGTTCGCGCCCGCAGACGCCAACTGTTCGGTGATCTCAACCGCGTGGTCGGTGACCCCGATGACAAGAACGTCAGCGCCCTGAGCCGATGCCGGCGGGTGGTCAACGGTCACTCGATCGTTGGGTACAACCTCGATCGGCGGCGCGTTCGTTGGCTGGTACTCACGCTCGGCGATTACGCACGCGCGAGCGGTTCGGGTGCGTCGGTTCGTGACGACCTCAACCAGATCGGTGTCAGCGTCATAGTTGATGCGACTGACTTTTTCGCCGTAGGCGATTGAGAGGTCGTTTCTCGATATGACCTCGGGCGCGAGCACCGAATCGCCGCGCTCGATCAGGAACACGCGACTGAGCCCAGCCCGATGGGCGCCCTCGGCGACCGAGAGGCCACCGGCGGTGGCCCCGATCACGATCAGATCATGGCTAGTGACTGCCTCATCCATGCGGGCCAGCATGACACACCCCATGTCGCTCGCTTGCAGCGGGCTAGCCCGCCGAGCGAGAAGCGAGATACGCGCCAAAGATCGTGACCGGCGCGCCAATCAACGCAAGAGCCGTCACCGTGTCTCCTCGAAGTGAGACCCCGAGCAGTAGCGCAACCACGGGTATGAGATAGGTGATGAGCGATGACCGCAACGACCCGACGCGGCCGACCAACGTCGCCATGACCCAATACGCAATTCCGGTGCCGATCGCGCCGAGAACAAACAGTGCAATCGCTGGCTGCCAGGCCCATTCGTTGCCTCCGAGGGTCACGAGCATGTAGGGCAGCGTTACGATCGATGCAGCCCCAAGAACGCTGCTCATCAAGACGACTGCGCCGTAGCGAGCCTGCAACGGCGGGGCGATGTTGAACGCAAATCCGTAGCAAACCGTGGCGGCAATGACCATCACGACACCTTGCAGTTGCGAAGAACCCTCGGCCGCTGAGCCGAGTGAGATCAGTGCGATGCCCACAAAGCCAAGGAGCAATCCGATGATCTGGAGCGGTCGCGGCGCGACCTTGACGAACACCAGCCCGACTACTGCAACCCACACCGGCGTCGCTCCGTTGAGTAGCCCCGTGACTGCAGAGTTGATGCTCTCCTGCGCGAGTGGATAGAGCGTGAATGGAACACCGACCCACACAACCCCGAGCAGAAGCACTCGACCACGGTCGGCCGTCGCAATGCGTTCGCCTCGATGCCCGGCGATGCGCAAGATTGCCAGTACCAGTGCGCCGAGCGAGACTCGACCAAAGGTCACTAAACCAGGATTGAACGACTCAAGCGACTCCGCAATGAGCAAGAATGAGGCACCCCAGATCAGCGAGATTCCGAAGAACAGCAGCCAGTCGCCGCCCTGAAAGCTCGCGTCGTTGTTCGCCGTTGTCGCAACGAATAGAGCCTCAGGGTCAGGTTGTTGCGTCATAGGGAAACGTCGATGACTATCGAAGATCGGTACTCGTCGCCGGGTCGAAGAATCGGATCTCCGAAGTCTGGACGGTTGACCATGTCTGGCGCGCGTTGCGGCTCGATCGCGATCGCCTGGCGCTGCCGATCGAGGTGCTGCCCGGTATACACCTGCGCCCCCATCTGATTGGTCGACACCGCCAAACTGACGCCATCGCGATGCGACAGCGAAACTGCGGGCCCATCAGCGTCGTCTGCCAGCACGAAACAGTGGTCGTACCCGCCTGCGGCAACAACGGCGTCGACCTCGCGGCCCGATCGACAGTCGAAACGGGTACCCGCAACCGAGTGCGGTGGGCCATCGATCGGGATCTTGTCGTCATCAACCTCGATAAAGCGGTCTGCGGCAATCATCAAGCGATGTCCGCCAAGCGAACCGCCGCCGAGGTTCCAGTACAGATGATTGGTCAAGTTCACCGGTGTTGGGGCCGAAGTAGTCGCGTGGTACGTGATCGACAGGCGGGTTCCGATCAGCGTCATCGTCGCGATCGCTTTGATCTGACCCGGAAAGCCTTGGTCGCCGTCGGGACTTGTCATTGACAACGAGACCACCCCGGCACCATTGTCGAGGTCGGCTTTGCCCTGCCAGTGGCGGCGATGAAAGCCGGCTGGGCCACCGTGAAGCTGGTGTCGACCTTCGTTGGCAACCAGGTCATACACGACGTCATCAAGCTCGAACTGCGCATTCGCGATGCGGTTCGCCCACCGACCGATCGAAACGCCGTGATAGCCGATCTCGCCTGCATTGTCATCGACCGAGATCTGGCGTAACCCAGCGGCTGTGTTCACCAAGACCGCACTGATGCGTGCACCAGCTTCTTCGACAACGAGAGACATCCGGTCAGAACTCAATCGCCATGCGGCATTCGGCGAATCAGCCAGTCGCTCGATGTCGACCCCGGCGCTCACGTACGGTTCAGACCTTGAGGTCGAATGGCTCGATCACCTGCTGGCCGACCACCAGACCGTCAGCATTGAGCGTGTCGGGCGAGATCCACTCGGCCAGCGCCGCTCGGTCTATCTCACTCAGCACCCCGAGCTGAGACAGCGCCTCAGCGACGACTGGGTAGAGACCTCGTGCATTGCCATCATCGACCTTGCCAACGAACGCCACACCAGCGTCAACAACACCGACGACCTGCACGCCGTCTGCGCCGCCCTTAGCGAAGAGGCGGCCATTGCTCGCCTCGAGCAGCGAGGTGTCGAATCGGGCTGGGCGTCGCCCCGCTATCAACGCTGGATGAGCCGCAGCGGCCGTGACGATGCGATGACACGACGCAGCTAACTCAGGCGGAAGACTCGCGGGGTTCGCGACGTTCGCGATGCCGCGACCGAGCGCTCGCATCGGCAACGCAAACGTCGGAGCACTGCAGCCATCAGTAGCTACCACGAGCTCCTCGCCGCTCACCCCAGTTAGAGCTGCGACCGCGTGGTACACCGCTTGCTGCACCGGCTCAGTTGGCTCGAGGTAGCTGGCAGGGCTCTGCCCCAGGGCAACCGCGCCAAAGAGGAATCCCGCATGTTTGCCGCTGCAGTTGTGTTGCACACGCAACGGGGCTGCTGTTGGATCGCCCATTGGCGCGGCCGCCCCGCAGCGCAACGCATCGCCATCGAGCCCGCTTGCGGCCAGCAGCGATCGCACCGTGTCAACGTGCATCTGTTCGCCATTGTGCGACGACACCATCACCGCGACCTGTTCATCGCTGAGCGCACCCGCGTCGACCTGGGCGAGCGTGAGCACTCCACAAGCCTGCAAGCTCTTGCTCGCACTGCGAGCGAAGATCATCTGATCGGGGTCACCTGCGCCACCCACTACCCGACCATCGGTAGCGACAATCGCCCAACAGCCACGATGCAGCGACTCCAGCGCATCGCCGCGATACCGGCGCGTAAGAATGGGGTTCGCTTCGATAACCACTGCCGCAGTGTAGAGAGTGCGGCGCGTCCGGACTGCTGCGACTTCGATCGCCTTGCTATCCGCCGATTAGCCGAGCCACAGCGGTGGCTGCCACCGACAAGATGATGATCCCTGCAAACGGCACTCGCTTGAGCGTGGCAAGAACCGAAACAACCAGCCCCACCACTCGAGCGTCGACGACCAGTTCGGTCGCAGTCTCAAAGGTCTGCAACATAATCAGACCACAGAACAGCGCCGGAGGAATGAGCTGCACGGCGTGGCGCAGTGGCCCGTCGCCCAAGCGTTCGCCAATCAACAGGCCCGCGAGCTTGAACGCATACGCGCCAGCCGCCAACACCATCAGTGCAGTCCAGCTCATGCGCCGGCCCTACCAGTCTCAGCGACGACGACCGCCGGGATGACCGCCAAAGCCGCCAGCAATATCGGCAAACCAGCGGGCGTAAATGGCACAGCGATGAGCGCGATGGCGGCGCCAACGAATCCGGCCACCCGACCCGGCCGAGTGGCCAGCTGAGGGCCGAGCAGCGCAACGAACGATGCAGGGAATGCGGCATCTAGGCCCCACACTTCGGGCTCGCCGATGACCGACCCGAGTTGCACACCCACCGCGGTGCCAAGGTTCCAGAAGATGAACAACGCAATCCCGGTCCACCAGAACGCTTCACGAGCCGTGTCGTCTTTGTCTTGGGCCACGGTGAGCGCGGTTGTTTCGTCAATGACGAAGTGAGCCGCTAGTGCGCGACGAGCGCCGAGGTGCGCAAACAACTCGCTCAGACGCATGCCATACAGGCCGTTGTGGGCCGCGAGTAGCAACGCGCTGCCAATCGCGGAGATCGGCGAACCACCGGCGTCGATAATGCCAACCGCTGCGAACTGTGATGCACCGGTAAACACCAGCAACGACATAGCCAAGGCCTTCGGCAATGAGAGCCCGGCGGTTGTCGCGAGCACCCCAAAGGTGACGCCGACCAAACCCACCGCTGCACCAAGGATGACGCCGTTGCGGCGATGCGGAGACAACCCAGACCGGACGTTCAGTTCGTACGTCGGTGAGCGGTCCACTCATCAACGCTGCGCCCGAGCTCCTTGTAGCGATTCGTGATCCACACCGGCACGTCGATCGAGGTTCCGGCCCGCACCTGTGCGACATGATCGCCGTCTTCGGCCCAGATATGGCAGGTGTTCAGGTTGGCCATGGCGATATCGGCCCCATCGCTCGAGAACGGGTTCACACCGGTGTCTCGGCTGCGGACAACGCTCATCGACCACAACGATTGCGTGACCACCGGCCCCATCGCGAGCAGCAATGCGGTGGTGTGGCTGCATCCCCGAGGGCCGCCAAAAAGCTCGCGCACCTTGCTGCTAAATCCCCGCGACACGCTCAGCCCGATGAGCTTGCGATACTGCTCAGTGATTGATGGGCACTGCTCATGCGGATTGATGCTAAACGACACGTCGGCATCGATGATCGTCAACGACGTGGTTTCAACGCTGAGCACGACCTGCATTTGGTGAATGCCGAGCGGCTCAGGATCATCGACGATGTACAGCCCAGCGGGCTTCACGTCGTGCACGACGCCCACCACCTTGATCTGATCACCGTCGAGATAGCTCGTGGTGTCGTAACGACGAGAGTGGAGTTTTGGCAAATGGTCGAACGACGCGGACATCCAAAGTGCCTATCGGACGTGACGAACCGTGCCAACATCTCTCTATGCGATTCACCCCAATCGTCGGCACCCTCATTTACGTTTGGGATGACGACCGCGACAGCGTGCTCATCATTCGTCGCAACGCTCGACGCGATGATGACCACTTCGGCAAGATCAATGGTCTCGGCGGAAAGCTCGAGGTCGACGAAGACGTCGCGAGCAGCGCACAGAGAGAACTCGGTGAAGAAGCCGACATCGAAGCTGCCGCGTTAGAACTGCGTGGCACGATCACCTTCACCGATTTCGGTCCGCAACGCGAGCAATGGTTGGTGTTCGTCTTCCTCACCCGGCAGTGGACTGGTGAGATTCCCAGTGCCAACGACGAGGGAACCCTCGAATGGGTGCAACGGTCTGAACTTCTGGCTGCCTGCGAAACACCAATCGAGGAGTTGCCCATGTGGCCTGGCGACCGCCACTTTGTGCCGCTCGTATTTGATGAGAACCCGGCACTTTTTCATGGCACGATGCCCTACGACGCGGACAAACCTGTGAGCTGGAGTTACGTGCGCGACTGACCTGCGAACGCAGCGACACCAGCGGCCTCAAGCTCGCGAACCAGCGCAACGACATCATGGCCCTCGGTCCGTGGCATCAGAATGCGCACCGCTGTTCCAAGCGCAGGTTCGGTGGTAGCAATCAGCGGGTCGGCCAGCTTCGCAACCGCTACTTGGTACTCGCAATCGACATGATCCAACGATCCCTCGGCGCGATGTAGCCGAATGCGTGCAATATCTCTCAGCATTTGAAGAGGCGTGAGAATCGTAATCTTGGTGCCGGGCACGTAATGCCAGCTCACCGGATGCTCGACGACCTCAGAACCCATGGCGACGACTCGTCGCAACACCTCGACATCGAATGCAAAACCATCGATCTCGAGATCAGCAAAAACGATGCGAGCCACCGAGCCCCGAAAGACCTTTGCTCCGCATTGGGTATCACTGATCGATGTGCCGGCCGCCAGCCGCACCACATGGTTGAAGATCCGACCCATTGCACCGCGTATCGGCGGCGATCCGGTTACGACAGCACCGGGCGCGTGCCGTGATCCGAATACGGCACCGACCCCGCCCGAAATACGATCACACATCGGTGCCAGCGAGCTGAGATCAGTCGCGTTGTCAGCGTCGACAAAGGCGACAAGTTGACCGTGGGCTGCAGCCACACCGGTTCGAACCGCTGCGCCCTTGCCCTGATTTACATCGTGTTTCACCACTCGAACGTGTTGTGACCACTCGCCTGCGCGGCGGGCGACCGCGGCTGTCTCATCGGTGCTGCCATCGTCGACCACGATGATTTCTGTCGTTGGGTCAACATGATGGCGCAGGCTTTCAAGCAGAACCGGCAATCGGAACGCTTCGTTGAAAGCCGGCACGACTACCGACAGGGCTGGTCGTTCACCATTGTTTGGTGCAGGCCCACGCGCCACAAAGAGAACGCGCTCGGGCTCTTCCATCGGGCGATTGTGCCACGTTCAGAAACCTCCAGCGAGCTCTGTGTCATCCCAGCCTGATGACATGAGGCCCTCGAGCTCAGCTGCCGACACGGGCGGCCCGAACAAAGGACCTTGGGCTACATCGACACCGAGTTCAGTCATGAACGCTGCTTGGCGGCCAGTCTCGATACTGCCGGCAACGACGATGAGTCCACTTGACCGGGCGAAATCGACAAGGCTCACCAGCAAACGTCGGACCCGAATGTCGGTACCCACGCGGTCAACGAAGCTGCGATCGATCTTGAATCCGTCGATCGGCAAATCGCTGAGCATTCGCAGCGACTGCGATGCTCCACCGAAGCCATCTAGGAACACCTGCGCTCCGGCAACGCGAGCCTGTGTCAACAGGGCAACCGATTGCGAAAGATCGTCTGGCAGATCCGACTCAGCAATCAGCAACTGCATACCCATCAGGGGTCGCCGCAGAGGATCCGCGTGGTGTTTCGCCAACAGTTCGGCTAGGTCGCTGATCGCGACCTTGATGCCGATCGGCAAGGGATGGTCGACGCGCTGGCGCCAAGCCCAGATGTGATCGGCAATCCTCAACATCAGTTCGCGTCGCAGTTCGGGGCTCTCTTGGGTCGTTCCGAGCGCGCCCGTCATGATCAGATCGTCGTTCACCGCCCAATGGGGAATCGCTTCGGCGGCCCGCACGATGCCCGTTACGAGATCGATCTCGGGCTGGTAAAGGCTGGCGATGTCACGCTCATGCAGCGCCTTGCGCAGATCACGCTCGGTTTCGACCCGGGCGCGACGGCGAGTCTTAAGATTGGCGTCTGCGAACACGGCGCGACGCCGACCCTGCTTTTTGGCCTCGTAGAGCGCGACGTCGGCGTGGCGGTAGAGGTCGTCTGCCGATTCACCTGGCGCAGATTCGGCCATTCCGATGCTGGTTCCCACCGCAAGTTGGACGCCATCGATGCTGAACGGATCGCGAAAGCGGTCGAGAAGTTTGTCAGCGACCCGACCTAAGTGGTCATCGGTCGTGATATCGCGAAGTAGCACAACAAGTTCATCACCACCGACACGTGCGACCATCGCATCTTCGTCAGCCACCGCTGCTTCGATGCGTTGGCCGACTGCAACCAGCAGGGCGTCGCCGGCACTGTGTCCAAGCGTGTCGTTCACGTGCTTGAAGCGATCCAAGTCCAGGAAGAGCAATCCAACACGCGTTTCGCCCGAACTGGCGGCTTCGACGGCCCGCTGCAGCTCTGCCTGCAAAAGCTCGCGATTCGGCACGCCCATCAAGAGATCATGGGTCGCCCGCCATTGGAGCTCGGCATTGATAAGGCTGGGGTGAGCTGCACTAACGGTTCGACGATCGGCCGCGACCAATCGCAGGCATGCGACGAGCGATATGGCGATCGAGGCCCCCCAAGCAACAAAGAGCTGGGTCCGGATCGAACCGTTGGCTTGGCCATTCGTAATGACAACGACAAGAAATGGCGCTCCCACAAGCAACATCCAAGCGAATCGACGCTGGTACTCGCCGAACCGATCAATGGCTACGTGAACACCTAGCCGAAACCTCTGCGCAGTCGTCGCCATAGGAAGCCATTCGGCCGCTCTGTCCAAGACTTGAGCATTCCTGCCCAGGTCTTTTTGCCGGTGTCGTCTGGCCTACTCGCGCAGTGAGGAGGGCGTTGCTAGCTGGCTGAGTGCTAGCCGCACCCCTTGAACGATGAGCTGATGCTCTGCGTCGTGCATGCGCGCCTCAAAGGCGTCGATGTCATCGTCGTCGATGAACGGAACCGTCGCGGTGGCGATTACCGGGCCTGTATCGACGCCTTCGTCAGGGACCCAATGAACCATTACACCGGACTCTGCGATCGCGCCAGCTTGCCACGCATCGAAGGCTCTCGAAATCGCGTCGGTGCCGGCGAACTCCCCCGGCTTGGCCGGGTGCAAATTCATGATTGGGAACGCCGCGCCCACTGCTGCGCCGAGAATTCGCATCCACCCTGCGAGCACTACGAGCGTCGGCTCGAACGCGGCCACAGCGGTAATCAGTCGTTGGTCACCAGCGTCGCGTTCGGCGCGCGACTGGCCGTGATGCTCGACGTAGTTCCATGGCACACCCGCCTGTTCAGCTCGATCGACAACTCCCGCATCTCGGCGGTTGGTTATCACCGCGACTACTTGCGCATCGAGCGCACCGCTCTGACAGGCGTCAAGGACTGCCTGACAGTTTGTGCCGCCCCCTGACGCCAGAACGACGAGGCGCGCAGTCATCGAGCCAACATCTATTGGCCCGTAAGCTGCACGCGTTCGCCAACGCCGGCCACCGTGACCTCACCAATCACCCACGTCGGTTCGGCGATCGCTGCTTGAACATCATCGACCTTGGCGGCCTCGGCCACGATGACCATGCCTACCCCACAGTTGAAGATGCGGTGGGCATCGGCTACGTCCAGTTCACCAGCGCTGATCAACCATTCAAAGACCGGGGGTCGCGGCCAACTCGAAACATCAACGCGTGCCCCAAGCCCATCAGGCAGCACCCGAGGCAGATTGTCGAGCATGCCGCCGCCAGTGATGTGGGCCAGAGCCAGGGCGAGATCGTTAGCCAGCACCGAATCGAGTACATCGAGGTAGCTGCGGTGCACGGCACACAGGGCATCGCCAATGCTGACGCCGTCGCTGCTACCGGGCACCGGGTCGCTCAGGTCGTGGGCTGTCGCGATCTTTCGAGCAAGTGAGTACCCGTTGGTGTGGAGCCCACTGCTCGCGATACCGATGAGTGCGTTGCCTGGCGCAATACCGGCCCGAGGCAAGAGATGATCGCGCCCAACTGCGCCAACCATGGTGCCAGCGATATCGACAGCTCCATCAGTAAAGACACCCGGCATCTCGGCAGTCTCTCCGCCCAGCAAGATGCAGTTAGCGGCGCGGCACGCCTCAGCCATGCCGTCAACGATGCGGCCGACGATCTCGGGGTCAAGGCGTTGTGCCGCCACGGTGTCGAGAAAGAACAGGGGCTTAGCGCCCTGCACGAGCACGTCGTTGATGCCGTGGTTCACGATGTCGGCGCCGGCGCCCTCCCACCGGTCCATCGCTGCACTGAGCTTGGTTTTGGTGCCAACGCCGTCGGTGCTTGCGACCAAGAGCGGATCGGGAATGCCAGACAGCGAGGCGAGATCGAAGACCCCGCCAAAGCCGCCGATACCCGACACGACTCGCTCGTCGTGCGTGGTCTTCACTGCGGCACCGATGCGGTCTACCGCAGCTTGACCCGCGGCAAACGACACGCCAGCTGATTCATAGGCGTCGTTCATCGAGAACTCCTGACATGTGAATAGCGCCACCCAATATCGCCGCGCGCGAACAGGCCGTCGCCGACCAGCTGATCGACCGCCCCGTAGGACCGCGTCAGCGCTTCGTCGAGATTGTCGCCGACACCGGTTACCGCCAGCACTCGCCCTCCATTGCTGAGGAGCTGGCCGTCGTCTGCGCGGGCCGTGCCCGCATGGAAGATCTGCACGCTGCGGTCGAGTTTGGGCAGCGACAGGGCGACGCCCTTGCGTGGTGCAGTCGGGTATCCGTCAGCGGCGACGACAACGGTCGCGGCAGTTAGTGCGTGACGCTCGACGGTGACTTCATCGAGGCGCCCCTGGGCGGCTGCCGCAAATAGTTCGAGGCCGTCACTCGCCAGCAACGGCAAGATCACCTCGGTTTCAGGATCACCAAAGCGGCAGTTGTACTCGACGAGACGGGGGCCGCTGTCAGTCACCATGATGCCCGCGAACAGCACACCGACATAGGGGGTGCCGGCTGCGGCCATGGCGTCGACTACCGGGACGAGGAAGGTCTCTGTCAGTTCGCGTTCGGTTGCAGCATCGAGGCCGGGCACCGGCGCAAAGGCGCCCATGCCACCTGTGTTCAGGCCGGTATCACCTTCGCCGACGCGCTTGTGGTCTTGGGCAGTGGTGAGGGCCACGACGCGGGTGCCATCACTGACCCCAAACAGACTGAGCTCTTCGCCGACCATGCGCTCTTCAAGAACGATCGTCGCCGATGCCGCACCGAACGCTGCGTCGTCGATCATCGAACGAATCGCCGCCTCGGTTTCGTTGCGACCCTCGGGAATCACAACGCCCTTGCCGGCGGCGAGTCCATCGGCCTTGACGACAACCTCGAAGTCGATCTCGTCAAGCCAGGCAATGGCCTCAGAACTCGAAGTGAAGCTCCGAGCGACAGGCTGCGGGATACCGGCACGGGCTGCAAACTCGCGGCTGAATGACTTCGAGCCTTCGAGCCGCGATGCAGCTGCTGACGGGCCAAAGCACGCGATTGCAGAGTTGGTAAGAACGTCGGCGATGCCGTCGACCAGCGGGGCCTCCGGCCCGACGATCACCAAGTCGATGGCGTTGGCCGCGCACCACGCGACGACCGTGTCATGGTTGTCGACCTCGAGATCGACGTTGTAGTCGGCAGTGCCGGCGTTGCCGGGCGCCACCGAGAGACGGTCGAGTCGGGGCGATCGAGCAATCGTTGTGGCGAGGGCGTGTTCACGTGCCCCCGAACCGATCAACAGAACATTCATGGGCCTGGGCTCATGCTGGGTTCACACGAGTACGCCGTCGAAGCGCCGTTTGGTCTCGGTGGGCAGCTGGAGCTGCACCGGAATTGGGTAGTCGCCGGTGAAACACGCGTTGCAGTAACCGTCGTCGCGATCGAGCGCCTTCATGAGACTGTCGACACTGAGGAACCCGAGCGAGTCAGCGCCGATGTGTTCTCGAATCTCCTCGACATTGAGATGGTGGGCAATCAGTTCTTCGTGGGTCCCCATATCGACACCGAAAAAACACGGGTGCGCAATCGGCGGGCAGGTAATGCGCACATGCACTTCTGCGGCACCCGCTTCGCGCACCAGCTTGACGAGGGGACCACTCGTCGTGCCTCGAACGATCGAGTCGTCGACCATGATGACCCGCTTGCCGCGAATGTTGTCGTTCAACGTATTGAACTTGAGCGCAACGCCTTGTCGCCGAAGCTCGTCGGTCGGCTCGATGAACGTGCGCCCGATGTATCGGTTCTTTACGAAGCCCTCGTTGTAGGTAATTCCGCTCTCGGCTGCATAACCAATCGCCGCAGGAAGCGAGCTGTCGGGCACCGGCATCACCATGTCGGCGTCAACGGGATGTTGAGCGGCAACCGCCGCGCCGAGGCGTTGGCGCACCTGGTGAACACTGAGGTTGTCCCAGGTCGCATCGGGTCGGCTGAAGTAGATCTGTTCGAACGTGCATCGAGCTTGACGCGCTGCCGGGGATACCCCGACAAAGCTGCGCGCCATCTGACCCTGGAGGACGACGATCTCGCCCGGTTCGATTTCTCGGATGTTGTCGCAGCCGAGGGTGCGTAGGGCGCCGGTCTCAGACGCGATCGCATGGCCCCCGTTTGGCAGGCGCCCAAGCGACAGTGGTCGAAATCCCCAGGGATCTCGACAACCAATGACTTTGGTGCCGCTGATGACGACCAGGCTGAACGCGCCGTGCCATTCACCCATCACTTGCGATAGGCGGTGCTCCCAGCTCTCGCCCTCGGTCGCAGCCAACATGAGGGCGAGCACTTCGGAGTCTGATGAGCTCGACAGCCCCGCGCCGCGCTTGAGCAGCTGGTCTCGCAGGTGATCTGCGTTCACGAGATTGCCGTTGTGAGCGATGCCAAGCGGGCCGTGCATGGTTTCGACGACGTAGGGCTGCACGTTGCGTTCGCTGTTGGATCCGGTGGTTGAGTACCGGGTGTGTCCAATAGCTAAGCCGCCGTGCAGCGGGTCAAGAGTGCCAGGATCAAATACCTGCGAAACCAAGCCGAGATCCTTGTGGACTCGGACCGCCTGCCCGTCGGCAACCGCGATACCCGCAGCTTCTTGGCCGCGATGCTGTAGTGCGAAGAGCCCGAAGAAAGCCAACTGTGCTGCATCGGTAGCTGGCGTAGAGATGCCGACGACCCCACACTCTTCGCGTGGGCGGTCGAGGTCAGGGTCGAGGTGAGTCACGGTTGGCGAACAGAGCGAGGAAGTCCGACCAAAACGCCGACTGTGTCAGTCACGGCTAGCACTGTAGACACCGACGCAGCTCAAATTTGTGACCCTGCAAAAGCACACCCGTCAGTGGTTAACAGCAGCAACAGCAGCCGCAAACAAGGGCAGCGTCTGGCCACCCGTTGCCCGACCGCGCAAGATGTCTTGGCGAGGCCAAATGTGATTTTCGGGGTGCGGCATGAGGCCCAGCACGAGCCCGCTCGCATCGGTCACGCCCGCGACGTCGCCGGCCGACCCGTTCGGATTTGCCGGGTACTGACCATTCGCCGGCGCTCCGTCGTCGAGATAGCGAAAGGCAACCCCATTGCGGGCCTCGACCTGATCGAGGGCCGACGCGACGAAGCGACCCTCAGCGTGTGCGACTGGGCAGCGAATCGGTTCGTCGAGATCGGCGAGCCATAGCGATGAGTTTGACGCCTCGGGCACCAGTTCGACCCATCGACACTCAAAACGGCCGTTGGCGTTGTCGGTTAGCACCGATGGTTGATCCCCCGGCAACAATCCTGCTCGCACCAGTGCCTGGAATCCGTTACAGATGCCGATCATCGGCATCTCACTAGCACGAGCCTCACGAAGCTGATCGCCGAACCAGCCAACGAGGTCAAGGCCAAAAAGTCGACCGGCACCGAGCGCATCGCCATAGGAGAAACCGCCAGGCACGGCGAGTATCTGATACTCGCTCAGGTGGCGTTCACCCGCTCGCAACGCAGCGAGCGGCACACAATCGGCGATCGCCCCAGCTGCGACAAACGCCTCGGAGAGATCATGATCTCGGTTAGTTCCGAGTGCGACCGGAATCAGGACCCGTGGCTGACTCATGAGCTCCATGCCTGTTCAATTTGGTCGAGCGTGAGTTCGATCGAACCCATTCGAACCAACGGTTCGGCCGTCACACGCCCGACAACGGTCGCTGAAGGCACCACCTGCGCAAAGCGCGCTTGGTCGCCCGGCGCGACTTCGACCAGGTAGCGACCCGCACCTTCACCAAACAAAGCACCAGTAGTGTCGCCAACCTCGAGGTCGAGCCCGAGTCGCCCAGCAAAGGCCCACTCGCAGCCAGCCACAGCGACGCCGCCTTCGCTGATGTCGTGAGCGCTAGCGATAAGCCCTTCGACGATTGCGGCCGCGACCTCGACATGGCGGCCTACGGCATCGCGATCGGGCTGGGGAACTGCTCCTCCATCGTCGCGGCCGCGGACAAGGTCATAGTGCGACCCGCGAAGTTCGCCTTCGCCTGGCCCTACAAGAAAGACAGCGTTGCCAGCACTCACAAGACCGGTGAGCGGAATGTTCTCGGGTGCCCGAGCGATGCCGACCGCAGTGATGACCAACGTCGGTGCGACAGGATCAGCGGTGCCGTCGGGGTGCACGAACACGTTGTACAAACTGTCTTTGCCGCTGACAAACGGGGCGCCGAACGCCAGAGCGGCGTCGTGGCACGCCTGACATGCAGCGACCAGCTGGCCAAGCGTCTCTGGATCGGTTGGGTCACCCCAGGCAAAGTTGTCGAGCAACGAAAGCTCGCCGGGGTCTGCACCAGCAACGACTGCATT
>Ga0114956_1000318_pt1 | contig 33255 bp, 28 predicted proteins | sample MaitaG_FD_87304 | JGI IMG/M metagenome (GOLD analysis project Ga0114956, IMG submission 87304) | Marine algal microbial communities from Maine, USA - Maine_Asex2 metaG | ecosystem: Host-associated > Algae > Red algae > Unclassified | place: Maine, USA | collected 2015-01-05 | reverse complement strand
GCAACGATTTCGTTTGGCGTCGGGAGTTCGCGAGCCGAGTTCCAGAGACGAGCGAGTGCTTCGTCGCCACTGCGTTCGGTGACGCCGTCGACAAAGGCACGGCCCCGGTCGTAACAGGCCTGGTCAAGTTCGAGCCCGAGCATGCGCTCAAGGAAGCGGTCCGTGGGGTCCGCGGTGACTCGGCGCCGATGGAGTGCTTCGCTGATCATGGAATAGCTGCCAATCAGCGACGACCCGATCTTGTCCATCATGTGGTCTACGTAGCCGACGATGGCAGATAACAACGCCGAGATCTCGGGCAGCATTGCTCGTTGCCGGTCGCTCTGCACCACCCCCATGAGCGCTTCTGGATCGTTCATGAGACCTTCGAGCTGACCCATGGACTCCGGGTTCGACGGATCGATCCCGCCGAACTGACTGCCGAGTTCGGCCGTGTTCGACTCAAAGGCAGACACGTATCTGGTGATCAGATCTGACATCCGGTCAGCGACGTGAGGCTGGTGCAAGATCGTGTGGTGCAGGTACTCGTGCAAACAAACCCAAAGCCGAACATCGTCGGTAGGGACGCTCCACTCCTCGGTAAACGCTTCGATGTTGGCGTGCACCACCAGCAGTTCCGAAGCCCCGAGGCGGGGGATCGGCAAGTCATAGGAGCCCAAGCTGGTGCGGGCGAGCTGGCCGGCCATTGAGCCCGAAGTCATCGACAACATCATGGGACCAAGCAGTTTCATGATTTGGGCCATGAAGTCACCGCTGAACATGCCGCCGGGCATGCCGGGGATTTCGGCGTCGCTCGGAAGCAGGTCTTCGCCGCTTGCGGTCATGGACTGGCTCATTGTCTCCGACATGGTCTGGAGCATTGGTCGGTAGGCCTCGAGCGTTGCAAGCGCCCATTCGTGGCGGGTGGCGGGTCGCAGTGGCGGAGGAGTGCCGTTGCTCACGGTTAGCCCTGTGGCGGTCGACACATGCAGCTCGGCGACGCGGGCTAGTTGTTCGAATGCAATGCGGTCTGCTGGGTCAACGTTTGATTCGCTTTCGCCACCGGTGGCTACCGATGCCGCAATTTGTTTTGCTTGGGCCCAGGGATCGCCGCCGCCGCCAAACATGTTGGCCATTTGTGAGAACTCGCCGAAGAATGGCATATCGCCAAAGGGATTGCTACCGGGACCGCTGTCATCACTCATCGCTATGATCGTAGGCTCGACGGTCTGCTATCCGTCATCGCGAAGGGGAACTGCATGCGAATCGTGGTCACCGGTGTTGCGGGTTCGGTGGGTTCCCGCGTTACTCAGCGGCTCACGAGCGATCCTGACCTGGCGGTTGTTGGTATCGATCGCGTTGGGGCTCGAAGCGAAGGATTGGCTGGCCATCACCTTGGGGACTTGAGGGCGATCGACCTCGATGAGATCTTCGAAGGTGCGGACATCGTGGTGCACCTGGCCTCTGCCTATGGCCGTAGCGAATTCGTCGACGCTTCTCGACATGACACCCGAGCCGCTCAGCTCACGCTCGACGCTGCAGCACGCAGCAACGTAGAACAGGTTGTACTTCTGTCGAGCGCAATGGTTTACGGGGCGCGGGCCGAGAACCCGATTCCGCTAACCGAGCATGCCACTGTGCAACCGCTTGGCTTGGCGTTCGCTGAGAACAAGGCAACGATCGAGCGTCTTGGCCAGGATTGGGCTACGACGACGGGCGGCAAGCTCACGGTCTTGCGTCCGAGCACTGCGGTTGCGAGTGGTGGCTCCAGCTGGGTAGCCAAAAGTATGCAGCTGGCCGCCGGGCTGGGTAGCGATAGTGATCCGCCACTGCAGTTTCTTCACCTAGATGATCTCGCGAGTGCAGTCGAGGTGCTCGTGCGTAAACGGGCCAGCGGTGTCTACAACGTTGCGCCCGATGGTTGGGTCCGAGCCGAAGAGGTCCGCTCGCTATCGGGTCGAGCGCCGCGTCTGCCGATACCGAGCGCACTGGCCGACGAGATCGTGCGGTTCAGCTGGGACCGCGGCATCGTTGCGACGCCACCGGGGATCATGCAGTACGCCACTGAGCCGTGGGTTGTCTCTAACGACCGGCTCCGAGAGTTGGACTGGGAGCCGTCGTGGTCAAATGTCGAGGCTTACGTGGACAGCTTTGACCCTCGCCCGTGGGCGAATCTGAATGCGAAGCGCCGGCAGCAGATCGCGCTGGGCGGAACAGGTATCGGGCTCGCTGTCGTCGGCGGCGTTGCCCGGTTGATCTCCCAACGCTGGCGAACCGCCTAACGCCGCCTCGTCAATGTGGGCATCCGTTGGAGCTCACATTGGGAGTTCATGTTAGCTCGTTGGCAGTGCGGCGAGAGTGGCGATAACAATACGTCGGCTGCCGTTGCGGGTCACGGTAAGTACTGCGGCGTCGCCGGGCTCAAGCATCTCTACTTGGCGATGTAGCGATGAAGCCGATGGGGTTGGGGAGCCGTTGACGGAGTCGATCAGGTCTCCTGGCCGTAAGCCAGCATGGGCGGCGGGTGATCCAGGAAGAACATCGAGCACCACGATCTCATCATTGTCGCCACTACCTGTTTCGATGATTACGCCGAGCCAGGTGTGAGTCGTGGCGCCTGCAGAAATCAAATCAATAGCCACCTGTTCAATCATCCATGCAGGGGTACCTTGTCGAGTGGCGCCTTCGCTGGTGATCATGGCGATCACGTCGCCGGTGTCGTCGACGACCGCTGATCCGGCGACCGCGGCGGGAATGGCGACGTGAATCGATGAGCCTTCGATAGCGGTGACTTCGCCGACAGATATTCGGGCTCGTTCGTGATCGAGAGCGAGGGCGTATTGACCGTTTCGAAGGTCGGCATTGGAGGCAAGCGACACGCTCGGCCAACTGCTCGTGTCGATATGGATCACGGCAACATCGCTTACTCGATCGTTCGCGATGACCTGTGCCTTCCAGCGCTGACCGTCTTGTGTCCACACGAGTACGTAGTCAGCATCTTCGATCAGCCCGGCGCTGGTCGCAATGTGACCGTCTGACGTTACGAAGAAGCCGCTTCCCTCGCGCATGCCTGAGGGGGTTGCGGCCTGCACCCGGGGCAGCGAGGGGGCGACTTGGGTGTGGATGCGAGCGGCTAGTCGCCGATCGCCTTCGGCGGTGGCTTCTGCGGAGATTACGGTGTTCGGGTTTGAGGCGAGCGGGCGAGCTGGCGCGGTCTCAAACGGCTGGGCCTGCACGGCTAGCGGAGCAAGGCTGACGAGCTCGCTGGTGCTCGAAGAACCTCGGGTCGATACGACCCCTAGGGTGAGCGCCGCTGCTCCAACAACCACAACACCGGCGGCCACGAGCAGCCCAGCGTGGAATCGATTCTTTCGCTCCTCGATATGAATTGCTGGCACCCGAACGGTGTCGGCGTTTGCATTGGCTGCGGCCTGAGCGGCTATCTCCGAGGGGTGACGCCAGAGTCGGTCATCGGGGTGCGGTACGGGTCGAAACGTTTCTGGTTCGTCGTCGTCGTAGTCGGGCCCGCTCACGGGGAGAGACACTACTGCCGGATTGGCCTTCGGCCGCCGCGCCCCATTCTGGGGATCCGGGTGAAGGTAGTTCTGTGACCGCTAGGAGCCCCGGCTGCCGATGTGCATTACGCTGGCTGAGTGCAGATGCCAACCGTGGGGGATGACTGGGTCGGACTCTCAAGCGATCCGTTGCCCGTAACCGAAGCGCTCGATTGGGCGCATCGGCCCGACTGCGGAGCCGTTGTGCTCTTTTCGGGAGTTGCTCGCGACCACAGCTCGGACCGCACCGGGGTAGATCGACTTGAGTACGAGGCGTACGAAGCCCAAGTCACGCCCCGCCTTTCGGCGCTCGCAGCCGAAGCCCGGAACCGCTGGCCCGATGTCGGCCGAATCGCCATGATGCACCGGATTGGCGAACTTGTGGTTGGCGACAGCGCGGTCGTGGTCGTTGCTTCATCGCCGCATCGACCCGCTGCTTTTGCCGCCGCTCGATTCTGTATCGACGCGCTCAAGGCCACGATTCCTATTTGGAAGCGCGAACGGTGGGACCAAGGCGAGAGTTGGGGTCTCGAAGCGCAGCACATTCTCGAACTAGACGATTTGCATAAAGCAACTGTGGCGGCGGATGGTTCCGTTACGCTTTCCGACGCCCCCTCTACGGACCGCTAAGTATCTATGTCACCGCTTCTCTTTCTCGCAATCCCACTTGTCGTTTTTGTCGTCGGGTCGAGCTTGCTCTATCTCGCCAACCACTGGAACCGCACCACCATGCGCCATCGCGAGTTGCCAACGAATCTGCACAGTGTTGCCCCCATGCTCGAACATCAGCGCCAAGCAGGTTGGCCTGCTAACTCCGGCAACCAGAGCAGGCGTTAACCCTGGCACGCGACCTCGCAATCGATCTGGGTACGGCCAACACGCTGGTCTACGCCAAGGGCAAGGGCATCGTTCTCAACGAGCCTTCTGTGATCGCGCTCAACCAGAACAACGGCGAGGTTCTCGCCATGGGCCATCAGGCGTGGGAGATGATCGGCCGCACTCCGCAGTACATCGTTGCGGTGCGCCCACTGCGCAAGGGGGCGATTACCGATTTTGATGTTACCCAGCGCATGATTCGGTTGCTGCTTGAGCGGGTTGGTGTAAACCGGTTCAATCGTCCACGGGTTGTGATCTGTGTGCCTTCGGCCATTACTCCGGTCGAACGCCGTGCGGTTATCGAGGCTGCTCGTCGCGCTGGGGCAGCCGAAGCTCAGCTCATCGAGCAACCACTGGCGGCAGCCATCGGCGCCGACCTTCCGATAAATGAACCGGTTGGTTCGATGGTTGTGGACATCGGCGGTGGCACGAGTGAGTCGGCGCTGCTGTCCATGGGCGGAGTGGTAGCCCTCGAAGCAGTGCGGGTCGGATCCTTCGATCTCGATGCCGCAATCCAGACCTATGTGCGACGCGAGCACGGCATCGCGATTGGCGAGCGCACAGCCGAAGAAATCAAGATCGTCACGGGTTCCGCGGCCTATACCGACGGCGAAGTGCAAGCCCAAGTCCGCGGTCGACAGCTCATGACTGGGTTGCCGGAAACGATCGTGCTCAGCCCGGCCGACGTGCGTTCAGCGGTCGAAGAGCCCGTATCGGCAATCATTGACTCGGTGTTGGCGTGCTTGGCGCAGGCCCCGCCGGAACTCTCACAAGATCTGCTGGTTACGGGGATCCATCTCGTTGGCGGCGGTTCGCTCCTCCGAGGATTCCGCGAGCGCTTGACCCGCGAGGCCGAGGTTCCTGTTCGCTTCGTTGCCGCCCCACTCGAGTGCGTCGTGCTTGGCGCCGGCCGCTGCATCGAAAGTTACGAAGCCGTCAAGGCCATGTTCATGAACACCGGCCGCCGCTAGCAGGTAGTCGTCGTTCGCTAACAACCCGGAGGGTTGCCGCTCACTAATCGAGACTGCTTGCCTGCGGCTAACTCAAATGAACCGGTTGAAGCGCCGTCCTCAAGTTGGCCCATCTACGGTCCCGGTCCGCTGAGTTGACTACTCGGCAAATGCGTCGGGGTCGGGTGGGCCGTCGAGGGTTCGGCCTACTTCGAGAAGGTCCTCGGCGGCTTGGCGCACCTGCCAGTCGTTGTCGCTGAGAGCATGCTGGAGAGCTTCGTCGGCTCGTGGATCGTCGAATGCGGCAAGTGCCAAAGTTGCTCGACGCCGCACGGTGACTCTGTCTTGGCATGCAGCGAGCACGGCATCGATACCGGCGGGGTCTCCAATAGCTCCCAGGGCTGCGGCGGCTGATTCCCGACAAAGTGCGTCGTCGTGCGATGAAGCGATCGTAGACAGCGCCGCTGTTGGAGCTGTGCCGGGCAGCCAGCTCATTTCGCCGCAAGCGAAGCATGCGATCTCCACGACCGATGCGTCGTGGTCGCCGAGCAAGGCAATGGGCGTGATGCCCTCTACCAAGGCTGCCAGCTCAGCAGCTCGACTTCGGACCCGGGGTGCTTTGTCGGTGAACCCGGTCTGAAGATGGTCGGCGGTGCAAGCGCCAAGCCGGTGCAGAGCGGACAGCGCAGCTTGGCGCACAACTGGATCGGTGTGGTCGAGATGTTCCTGCACGGTGGCAAGGTCGCCATTGTGGCCAGCCACGACTACAGCGCGATGTCGTTCGACCGTTTCGGCGCTAGGAGCTGGTGGGGGAGGTGTTGCTGCAGCCACGGTCGGCCGCTATCCGGCCAAGATCTCAAGAACGAAGCGCCCCGAGGCGATCAGAAGCAAGGTCGCCCCCGCGATGGCCATGCCAATGCCAATAACAATCAGAACGAGCAGCAGAAGCGACCGGACCCGGATGTACCACGGGGTTTGGACATCTCGCCCCACGACTGCTCGGTGATCTCGAAGCGGGTCACGCCCACGGCCGCGTGCCTCGCGACTTGAACGAGGTCCGCCCGGAACCCGGACTCGAGTGGCGGCCATCGTGGTCGAAAATATGCTGTTTCGTTGGCCCGATGCGTGAGGGTGCCAAGAAGCGCGTACCGTTGAAAGCAATGGCACACGAGGCACACCGGCTTGCTGGCTTAGCGCCAGCACGATCATGGTGATTGAGACAAAGAGTATGGGCGACACGACAAGGTCCAGCTTACTGGCATGGGACCCGTTGGCCGGGTCGACTCTCGAGGGGGGTAGGCGATGAATTGGCGCCGCATCGGGTCAGCAGCAGCGCTTGCTGCACTTGGAGCAGTCGTTCGGCGACGAATGAGCACCCAGGCCGATCCCGGTCCAACCGTCGACCCAAGCGTCACGACGAAGATGGAAGGCTTGTTGCCTGAGGGGTTGTCAGCTCCCGTTCCGTCCGACGAAGCGGGAATCGCACCAGTCGATCGGGCGCCGCTCGAGGTGGCTCTGAGCGAAGAGCAAGAGATCGAAGAGCAGAAGATCGAAGTTCCGCAACTTGATCTGGCTGGTGCGAGTGAGCGGTCGAACCCAGACCCTGCGCCGGAAGCGCCCTCGGCAGATCAATTGGCTGGCACTATCGCAGACCTGGCAGACACCCGGCCAAGCCCGATGGGTGCCACTCATTCGGCCGAGCTCAAAGTTGGACAGCTCGCGGTTGCGGGAATTGCGATCCCGTCGGCCGAAACGAGCGGCGAGCGCTCGATATCTGGCGACAGCGCAGCTGAGCGGGTAGTACTCGACGAGCCTTCTTTGCCTGCTCGTCCAATAGCCCCTGTCGTTGAGAATGATCCGGGCCGTGAGCCAGTCCCCGCCATTGTGATCCCGTCGATGCCCGCTGCGGGCACCAACACGGTGATCAATCCGGTTGTGGAGTCGATCAATGAGACCGTGAAGCCCGTGTCGGGCGCCGGTGTCGAGTCCACCACAAAGTCCAGTCTTCCACTCGACGCGCCAACGCAGGTCAGTGCAGTTACGGGGAGTGAGTTCACGGGAGTAGGGAACTCACTGATGTTGCCCGATCCCACCGAAACGTCGACCGCTGCAGCGCCGCCCTTCTCGGGAGATACGGCGTCGTCCGAAGACAGGCGCAAAAGTTTCGGCTTTTGGACGATCCTGGGAGGCGTTTTCTCGGTTCTCTTGTTGGCCGCGTTGCTCGCAGCCACGTTTGTGCGATTGCCGTACTACCGGCTTGACCCGGGTTCGGTCTATGACACGATCGAGCGAGTCGAAGCGCCGACCGACCTTGTGTCGATTCCCGAAGGCGAAATCGGTTTCGTGACCGTTTCGCAGCGGGGGAACATCAACGGGTGGCAATGGCTCGACGCCAAGCTTGATAGCAACGTGCGCATTCGTCACGAAGACGAGGTTCGTGGTGATCAAACCGCAGATGAACTTCGCGAGGCTGACCTGCGGCGCATGCAAGTCTCGAAGAACTCAGCAGTGGTGGTTGCGCTTCGCAAATTGGGCTTTGACTTGGTGGTCACCCCGATCGGGGTCGAAGTCTCGGCCGTATTTGACTGCACCGCGGCCGACGGAACGCTCGGTACCGGCGACCTGATCGTGGGTGTAAATGGTGTCGACGTGCGCGACGGCGAGACCCTGGTAGCTGAACTCATGGGCATCGGCATTGGTCAAGACGTTGAGCTGCTGGTGGAACGCATCGATCCAACCAACCCGACTCAATCGATGCGCACTGACTTGGTCGGTCTCACCTTGGGCTCTGCCGACGCTGATTGTCTGGCAGACGATGTCCGGGCCGAGAATCCGCGCCCCTTTATCGGGATTGGAACACTCACGATCGTCGAAGAAGATTTCCCAATCGAGGTGGACATTCGAACCGGCTCGGTCACGGGTCCGTCGGCTGGTTTGGCGTTCACCTTGGCGATCATGGATGTGCTGAGCGAGGGGGAGCTGACCAACGGACTCAATATTGTGGCAACCGGCAGCATTGATCGAGACGGCAACATTGGGCCGGTTGGCGGCATCCACCAAAAGACGGTCGCTGCTGAGCGAGCTGGTGCCGATGTATTCATCGTGCCGCTGTGTTGTGACAATTTTGTTGATCGCGATACGGGCGAGGCCGTCGACTTGCCGAGCAACTACGAAGAAGCGCTTTTGCATGCCGATGAGATGACCGTTATCGGTGTGAACACGATCGACGAGGCCTTGGTTGCCATTGCCGAATTGGGCGGCGACGTCTCGCCATTTGTTGTCGAGTAGCCCCTGCTGGCTAGCCACGCAAAAAGGTTGACTGAGTGCACAAAGTAATGATTCTGTGCGCTGCGGTGTTGATGTTGACATTGTGGTCAATGTTCTAAATGGTTCGTATTCGACATTCTCTGGGCACCATGACCTACTCGCGGCCCTGCGTGCGCATACGATCGTGTTTGTGGCTGAGCCTTTGCCAAAGAACGCGCTCGACTCTGCTGGCGATCCAACCAAGATCGTGCAGCAGACTTTTGACACCGAGCGCCGAGGATTTAACCAAGAACAGGTCCAGGTGTACCTGCGCGCCTTGGCAGATTCACTTCAAGACGCGCAACAGCGAGAAGCCGATATGCGGTCGCGTGTCGGCAAGGCAGTTCGGCGCGCCGAGAAGGCCGAGCAGGCACTTCGCGAAATCTCGGGCAGCGCCAGCACCAATATCGACGAGAACCGCCAAGTAGGCGAAGAAGTCACCTCGGTGCTTGATGCAGCCCGCGCCGCCGGTGAGCAGCGGGTCGCTGCGGCCGAGGGTTCCGCTGCAAAGCTCATCAAAGCAGCCAAAGCCGACGCCACCAAAATGCGCGCCGAAGCCGAGTCCTTGCTGCAACAGTGCACCGACCAGGCCGAAGCCCGGGGCGCCGACATCGTTGCCGAGGCCCGCAAAGAGGCACAAGATGTCCAAGAGCAGGCGCACGCCGAAGCCGAACTGACCTTGTCGCGGGCTGTTGCGCGAGTTACCAACGTTCGCAACGAATGCGACGGACTCGTACGCGAGGCCGAAGAAGCCAGGGCTCAGATTCTCGAAGATATGGAACGCCGCCGTCGCGAGGCCCGTGCTCAGGTTGAGCGCCTTCGAGTCGGGCGCGATCGGCTTCTCAGCTCCTACGAGGTCGTGCGACGCACGCTCGAAGAGACCACAGTCGAATTGAAGTCGTCGCTCAAAGAAGCAAAGATCAAGGGTGACTCCGCCGCTCGCGCTATCACCGCAGAGCCGCTAGCGGGTCGCGATCAGCTCGAAGTGGAGCTGCTCGACGCCAAAATGATCGGCCGAATAAAGATCAGCGAGCCGCCAGCGAACGAGCGGCCCCTCGCCAAGGTGGCCAAAACGAAGAAGAAAGCTCAAGCGCTGAATTCTGCAGCGCTGCCGCGACCGATCGATCCGCCGCAGCTACCACATGTCGACATGCGCAGCGCTTCAAAGAAGCGTCAGCCGCAGGCGCCGGCGAGTGCGCCAAAGCTCACCGCCACGCCTGGGGGTGCGGCGACAGGCACAGACTCATCAATCGAGTTGGCCAATGCGGATCTCGATGCGGAACTCGCCAAGCTCGACGATGAAAACCTCGATGTCGTCGAGCCTTCCGATGAAATCGAAGAAGTTGTCGCATTGCCAATCGCCGAAGCCGATCGCGATCCGGCAGCGATCAACTTGTTCGAAATGCTGCGGGCCCAAAGCAGCCCCGCCGAAGAAGAATCCGGAGCGATCGACCACGTCGAGGCCGGTTCCAGCGAATCTGTTTCGGTTTCCGACGAGACCGCCGATGTCGAACCCGAATCCGATGTCGAACTCAAATCCGACAGTGCAAGCGGATCGACCCCGTCATTTCCCGGAATCGAAGCTCAACGCGATGCCGTCATCGCCGACGCAGCAAAACAGCTTGAGAAGCGCCTCAAGCGAGCACTCGCTGATGAACAGAACGAGCTACTTGCCAGCCTGCGTGGTGCGCCCAAACAAAGGAAAGTCGATCTGACCAGCATCGTTGGCGATGTCGATCACCATGTTCACCGGTATTTGGTGGCTATTAATGAGGTCGCCGTGGTGACCTACGGAGCAGGCGCAGCACTGATTGATGCCGACCCAGGAGCTGGCCTGCTGCCGGCTGGGGCAGTCGAAGAACTCTTGACCACCGACGTCGTGTTGCCGATACGTGAATGTCTTGAATCACTCAACGCACTCGATGTCGAAGCGGCCGATATGCACGTTGACCCGGTCCGTTCTTTCTATCGGACTCGCAAGACCGATCACCTGGGCTTTGCGGCTTCCCGACTGGCGAACCTGCTCACCGTCGCCGGTGTATGCGACGCATTGCCGAACCAGGCTGCGTTGCCGTGGGACGCTAGTCAGTCCACCCCAGCGGATTGACCAGGGTCCGCTTGTGCGAAATCGGCGGCGCGACCTGAGATCAGCACGCCACCGCGGGTAAGCTCGGCGCCGAATGCGGCCTGAATCAGCAATGCCGCGACCGAGACGGTCGCAACGATCAATGAGTGGTAGAGCTCGCGGACTTTTGGCGTTCATCGTCGTCGGTCTGTTTGCGCTGCTGTTGTCGGTGCGTGGCATCGCGAACTTTGTCACTGACTACCTGTGGTTCGACGCCGCAGGTTTCAGCAGCGTGTGGAGCACGGTGCTCATGTCCAAGATCATCTTGGCTGTCATCTTCATTAGCTTCTTTGCCGTTTTGTGTTGGGTCAACTTGTGGCTGGCAGATCGACTCGCTCCGCAGTATCGAGAATCGAGCCCCGAGGAAGAAGCCGTTATGCGCTTCCGCGAGGTCATTGGTGCCCGATGGGGTCTGGTTCGCATCGGGGTGACCGCGCTCTTTGCATTGAGTGTGGGGGCCGGTGCAGCGTCGCAGTGGAGTAACTGGCTGCTCTTCACGAACTCGGTCGATTTTGACCAGGTCGACCCCCAATTTGGGCGCGACATCAGCTTCTTTGTATTCCGCATGCCGTTTTTGAGCTTCGTTGCGAACTGGCTCTTCACTTCTCTCATGGTCGTGCTGGTTCTATCCATTGCCATGCACTACCTGGCGGGTGGCATCCGCATCCAGAATCTCGACGAACGAGTGACCCCCCAGGTCAAGGCGCACGTGTCGTTCCTGCTCGCCGCAATGGCACTCGTGCGTGCGGTGACCTACTGGCTCGACCGCTACGCACTCATCTACTCCACCGACGGCAAGTTCAACGGGCTCAGCTACACCGATGTGAAAGCCCGGCTACCGGTACTAAGTCTGCTGATCCTGATCGCGTTGCTCTCGGTTGTGTTGTTTGTCGTGAATATTCGCCGTAAAGGCTGGGGCCTGCCGGCGGTCGCAGTCGGATTGTGGGCACTGGTGTCCATTGTGATGAGCGGCATCTACCCACTCGTGGTGCAGCGCTTCTCTGTCGCTCCCGATGAAACCACCAAAGAAGCGCCCTATGTCGCATACAACATCGCAGCTACAAAAGACGCGTTCAACCTTGGTCTAGTTGATCAGCGGATCTTCGAATACAACGAAGACCTCAGTGGCAACGACGTTGCCACGAGCGAACTCAACGTGCCGGCGATTCCGCTCTTGGATCCCTCGATCTCGGTGCAGACCTTCCAGCTTCAACAAGCCGAACGATCGTTCTTCCAGTTCGATGAGACGGAGCTCGATGTCGACCGCTATGTGATCGACGGCGTGCAAACGCAGGTCTTGGTGAGCGCACGCGAACTCAATTCAGCCGGCATCCCAGAGAGCAGCTGGGAAAGCGAAGTGCTGAGTTTCACCCACGGCAATGGTCTCGCGCTCGCGCCAACGAACCGTATTCGCGACAGCTTGCCGACCTTTCTGATCGGCGATGTGCCCGTCGACAATCAGATCGCCGACGAAGTTCCGATCGACCAGCCACGTATTTACTACGGCGAGAACATGAGCGGCTACGCCATCGTCGACACCAACCGCGACGAGATCGATTCGGTCGATGGCAGCACGCGCATACTCCACAATTACGAAGGTAACGGCGGAGTAGAAGCCGGGGGCTTCTTACGTCGATCAATGTTTTCGCTTCGTTTCCAAAGCATCGACCCGCTGATCTCAGACTTCGTGCGCGATGACAGCCGTTTCGTATGGAACCGCAACGTTGGTGACCGCGTCGAGAAGGTCGCACCGTTCTTGGAGTTCGACCACAATCCGTATCCCGTGGTCGTCGATGGTCGGATCTTGTACGTGGTCGATGCCTACACGACCACCAGCAACTACCCCTACGCACAGACTCGCCAGACCACCAATGTCTCGGGCGGCAGCGGCTTGCGCTCTGGCTTCAACTATGTGCGCAACTCGGTCAAGGTGACCGTTGATGCCTACGACGGCAACGTGATTCTGTACGTGGTCGATGAAACCGACCCGATCATTGCCGCTTGGCAAAAAGTGTTCCCCGAAATATTACGCCCGGTCGACGAGATGCCAGCTGCCCTGATTGACAACCTGCGTTACCCCGAAGACATCTTCACCGTGCAGACCAACATGTGGGCCAAGTACCACATCGATGTCGACGAAACCGACGACTTGCTCGAAGGCAGCGACGAGTGGGCCGTTGCGCAGGACCCCGGTGGCGTTACCGGCGCACTGACAACCGACACGATCAATGCTCAAGGTATTACGTCGAGTTCCGAGGATCGGGTTGACCCGTACTACAGCCTGCTGCGTCTACCCGATGACACCAAGCAGGAGTTCGTTATCTTCCGTTCATTCGTGCCATTCTCGCCCGACGACCAGCGAAAAGAGATGCAAGCGTTTATGGTCGGGGTGAGCGAACTCGGCAGCGAAAACTACGGCCGCCTCGTGAGCTACGAAGTCGACAACACCGGGGGCGACACCGAGGCACCCGGTCCAGGTTTGGTGGCCTCGCAGATCACGTCGCAAGAAGAGATCAGCGGCCAGATCACGCTTCTCAATACCGGGGGCGAAGGTTCGTCGATTCGGTTCGGCGACCTGATTGTGGTTCCCATTACTTCCGAAGCAGCCGGCGAGGGCGAGGACGCTGGGCCCGTGCAAGGCTCACTTATTTATGCCCGCCCGCTCTACGTGATTGCGACCGGAACCAAACAACCGAACCTCGAATGGGTCGTGGTCTCTCACGCCGATCGAGTCGTCATGTGCCACTCGCTCGCCGACTCGATTCGAGCACTCTTTGGCGTACAAATCCGCGGTCTGGACGCCGACGACAGCTCCGAATGCAAGGGCGACGTCATGTTCAACTCGTTGACCGCTACAAGCGCGCCCGGTGACCCGGTGGTCATAGGCGACGGCACAGTGGCCGAAGAAGCCCTGAAGCTGCTGCGAGATGCCGATCAGGCACTCATGGACGGCGATCTTGGCCGGTACCAAGAATTGGTTGACAAGGCGCTTGAGATTCTGGCTCAAGCCGAATCCGACAGCAATGCTGCTGCCGAAGCTGTCGACGATGCCGTAACAGCAGACCCAGACCAAGAAGAAGAGGGCGAAGGCTAAGGGGGCTAGCGGATAGGTCTCGACATCTGTTGGCAGCCCCACGAGTTGCGCCGATGTGGAGCTTCGCACTGTGCCTATCGGCGCAACCTCTAAATCGGTCACCAATCCAGTTGCCGGTCTTTGCGTGGGCATTCTGGGCACCGTTCTGGTGCAGTCGAGTTCGGCGGGCACGTCGGTGATCTTTGGGCTTGTTACATCGGGCGTGCTCGAGGTCCTGCGAGGGCCCGTTGCCCACCGCTTCGCTGGGGTTGGGGGTTGGCGGATAGGGTCTTCGGGCATGCGAAATGAAGGTCGGCCGTGACGGTCGGCGCCGACAGGGTGGCGATTCCGCCCGTGGGCGATGAGATTACGCGACGGGCCTGGCTGGCGTTGCTGGTGTCGACGATTGTTGTATTCCTCGTTGTCATCGACATATCAGCGGTCAACGTTGCGTTCCCATCGATCCGAAAAGACTTCGACGTATCAGCAAGCCAGCTGAGCTGGATCATTTCGGCCTACAACATCGTGGTCGGCGCGCTGCTTATGGTGTCAGGTCGCGTCGCCGACAGCGTTGGCAGACGCAAGATCTATCTTCCAGGCGTCGCAATCTTTGGCATTGGGTCGTTGCTGTGTGCCCTTGCCCCGAGCGCAGGCCTGCTCATAGGCGCTCGCATCGTGCAGGCAGTGGGCGGCTCGATAACGCTGGCTGCCGGCTTCGCGGTCATGCTGCCGGAGTTCCCGCCGACCCGCCGAAGCACCGCAATTGGCATTGCAGGCGCAACGGGTGCACTCGGCGCCGTGGTTGGCCCAGTGGTGGGATCGTTGCTGATCGATCTGTTCTCGTGGCGGGCAATCTTTTGGATGAACGTGCCGCTGTGCATTCTCGTGTTGGTCATTGGCCCGCGCCTTCTCAGCGAGTCACGAGATCCAAACGCGACCGGTCGCATCGACCCGATCGGCGTTCCGCTCGGCACGGCCGCGGTTGCGTTGATCATGTTCTCCATTGTGCAAAGCGAGTCCTGGGGCATCAGCGACATCCGAGTTATCGGGCTCTTTCTGGTTGGCCTCGGACTCATCCCGGTGCTGCTGCATCGTTCAAAAGTGCACCCTGAGCCGCTGATCAACCTGGAACTCTTTAGGTACCGATCCTTTACCAGCGCCAACATCGGCGTGTCGTTCTATGGCTTGGCTTTCACGGCCGGATTTCTAACGAACTCGCTGTTGTTGCAAGAAGTCTGGGACTTGCCGATCCGCACCGTTGGCCTTGCACTTGGACCCTCACCGTTGCTGGCCGCAGCGATCTCGCCGGTAACTGGTCGTTGGGCCGACCGCATCGGGCATCGCTGGATACTCGGAATTGGCTGCATATTCTGCGGTCTGCCCTACCTGCTTTACGTGTTGGTGTTGGGTGAAGACAGCAACGTGTGGGCAACGTTTGTGCCAATCAGTCTGCTCTCGGGGATCGGGGTCGGGCTGACCGTTGCCACCTGGTCGAGTGCTGGAATCAGCGACATCCCGGCTGAACGCTTCGGCGTTGCCGGCGCAACGTACAACACGTTGCGCCAGGCGTCCTACGCGCTTGGCGTGTCGGTCGTGATCACCTTGATCGCAGCGGCTGGTGACGAGACCACCTTGCGTGGTGTCAAATGGGCGTTCATATGGGTGACTGCCGGCTACTTCGTGGCTGCGCTTTCGGTAGTGATCACCTTTCCTGCCGGGTCAAGTCGAGACCGGGCCGCGACCTCTTCCTAGCATCGCTGATAGGCCAGATGAACTGGGCGATGCCACCTGCGTAGTCCGGGACAGAGCGTGACATTGCTACCAGTTGAGGTACGTGTGGCGTCTGCAACACGAGACATGTCAGGAACGACACAGTCACCGGCGAAGTTTTGGCCCATAATGAACCCGTCGAGGAATGTTTGTCGACTCGGCAGCGTTCTACTATCACCGTATGAACAACGCAACCTTGCGAAACCCACAGGAAGAAGTGCTCACCAATGACTGATTCACTGATTCAATCCGAAATCGACCGCATGATCGAGTCGCTCGATGGCGAGCTCACCAGTCATTCACGGGTGATCGATGGACTCCTTGACCTCCGATCAGCGTCAGGCGACGATGTCAAACTCATCGCCGTTATCGAGGAGTCGCTCAAGAACATCCCGGGCCGCTCAGCGGTGGCCACTGATTGGTGGAAGACTCAACTCACGACGTTCCGCCTTATGACCGACGATTCGGTCGGCGCTCAAAACTAAAAACTCTGGTCGACATCCGTCGAACGAACTGAGGCGCACGGTGCTCGGAGCCGTGCGCCTCTTTACGTTTTCTTGCGCAAAAGGACTTTATGCGCATCCTTCGACGAGTCCGACCCAATCTTGGCGGCCGACCGAGATGGAAATGACTTGGTGGCCATTGGTGGCGAATCGCACACTGTTGAGATCGGACTCATCGCTCGGAATGAAGTCGAGATACTGGCCAGGGGTGTAGGTGTGTGGGCTCTGAACGATGGAGTCACCAAGTGCATCGAGCACTGCGGTTTCGCTTGAACCAAGGCCTAGGCCCGAAGGTGTCTTCCAGGGGCCATCCCACACGGTGATGGCCGTGATCGTGCCGTCGGTCGAGCTAGTGGCTTCGGCCAGAATCGAGATCTGCACAAAGTCATCGGCCCCTACGTAAACACAAGAACCGGCGGCTGGTTCGCCATCTAGTGCCTCGATACTCAGCGGGATCGTGAGTGCGGCACTGAGCTCTGAGACGGACATGCCGACCCGAATGGGTCCGAGGCCACCTGAGTCCAGCGCACTGAAGGGGGTTAACGCTCCCGGGTTCGGGTCACTGCTCGGGAATACGATGGTTTCAAAGCCCTTTGAGTTGATCACGACGAGGCCAGATCCATCGGGGGTGAAGTGCACTGATTCGCCGGGGCTATCAAACAACCGAATCGTGTCGCCCTCGTTGTTGATCTCGTGCAATGTCGTGCCGTCTGGCCCTGTGAGGGCAATCCATTCGCCCGACGGCGACCACGCCAAATCAGAAACGGACCGGCCGGTTAGCGACAGAGTGTCGCCGTGGGACCGTCGGGTGCCGATGATGGTTGCGCCTTGTTCGCCACCTGCGGCAATCCAATATTCGTTCGAGGCGTACCCTGCTTGCTGCTCAAGGGTCCACAAAGGCCCGCTCCAGGGCGGCCTGAATCCGTCGAGCAAGAACTCGTTGCCGTCCCATGTGGCCTGCAGGTACTTACCGGCGACGAGATAGTTGGGGTTCAGTCGTACATCAACGATCTCGTTTTTGTCAACGTTGATGAACACATCGGCGGTTCCAGGCTCGGAATCTGGCTGGGGCGCAACACCGAGCTGGGGAATGACGACCATAAGCTCACCGATTTTGTCGCTACCGAGGTCTTCGATCGTCGTACCCCAGATCCAGCGAGGTGGATATACCCACAGGCTGGCCTGCATTTGTGGTGGGAGTGGGCGGATCTTGGAGAGCGAGCCATCTGTGGCTACCTGGGCTAGCGCAACGGCCGAGCTGTATTTGCCGCACGAGGCATAGAGCACGGCATGGCCGTCAGGACCGTAGTGAACCTGGTTCACGTTGGGCGGCACGATGCCAGTTGCGTCGACGAGGCGAGCGGGTTCGCTACTGTCGATCGGAGCTACCCCTAGCTGTGACCCGACTTGGCCCTCGGGGCAGGTGACCGCGCCGCTCGGATCAGAAAGAGCAACCCACGCGTGGGTCCCGTCAGGGGTGAGGCCCGTAGCAAAAGCAGGCGCCTCGTTTGACGTTTCGTCAGCCACATACGAGGTCTCAAGCATTGGTTCGCCGGTGTAGTCAACAACGGCAAGAACAGATGCGGGGAGAAAGGCCGGGTATCCCTCGAAAAGGGGCAGACGGTCAAGCGTTGCGTCGAACGCTAGGGGTTCGGCGTTCGGTACGTGTTGAGGTGCTGCTGGTTTGCGGCGGGACGGGCTGGGGGCTTGGGGATCAGGAGCGGCCGTGGGTGTCGCGGTCAGGAGGGGGTCGACAGCGACACCACGGCTTTGCTCTTGCTGTTCGGCTGCGGGTCCGCCAGCGCCAATTGCAGTCTCGCTGCTACAGGCGGTTGCCGTCAAAGCAAACGTGGTCGCTATGGCGCTTAGCGCGAGGCGCACCGGAAGCTTCATTGCAACAGTATGGCGCCCTGCGGCCAGACGGTCATTGGGGGAGTGTCCCTATACGACCCCGGTAGCGTGCTCCAAGATGATGGAGCTTGAGTCGTTAGAAGCGTTTGACGGATACCTCGATAGCCACAAGTCTTTGACCGACACGGCGTGCCAAGGACTCGATCTACGGGAGCGCAGCTGGCGCCTTTTCGAGGCCGATGTGCGGGGCGCCTTCTTCCTAGGGTGCCGGCTCGAGGCATCTGCGCTCGAGTATCTGAACGATCAGGGCGCGTGCGTTTTCCCGACAATAGAGGGACTGCCGTTTCGCAGCTTTCGCGCTGAGCTCTACGACGCCGCCGAACTCTACGACGGGTACGTACCAGGTGATCACGCCAGTTACGACGTGACCCCAGATGCCACGTCGTATCACTCCCACAAACAAACCGCCCAAGCTCTCGACGTTGTCGGCACTCTGGCTGAACGCATCCACGATCACGCAATCGACAACGCACTACACCAACACCTGGCAAAGGTCGGCATCGGTTCGGTCGTGGCCATCATGGGCGGTCATGGGTTGACCCGAACCGACGATGCGTACATTCAGGTCGCTCGTTTGGGGCGAGCGCTCACCGCAGCAGGTTTCTATCTTGCGACTGGTGGCGGTCCGGGTGCAATGGAGGCCGCGAACTTCGGTGCATGGATGGCTGCGCACCCCGTCGAGGCACTCGACGAAGCACTCGAGATGCTCGCAGGCGCGGCCACGTTTGAGCCAGTGGGTGAATGGCTCGACGCTGCATTCGCGGTGCGGGCCAAATGGCCTCAGCCCGACTCTGGCGCAGGAGCGAGCCTTGGGGTGCCCACGTGGCACTACGGCCATGAACCGCCAAACGTATTCGCGACCGAAATCGCTAAGTACTTTGCGAACAGCATTCGCGAAGACGGACTGCTGGCGATCGCTCTTGCCGGTGTCGTATTCGCTCCTGGCAGCGCAGGCACCATTCAAGAGATCTTCCAAGATGCCGCTCAAAATCACTACGAGTCGTTTGGCAAGGCCAGTCCCATGGTCTTCTTCGATGTTGACTACTGGACCAACGTGAAGCCGATCTATCCCGTGCTGCGGCAACTCGCTGCGGGCAAGAAGTACGCCGAGGTGCTCACCGCGTTCGATGAGGTCGATCCCATCGTGGACTTCTTGGTGGCTTGTAAAGCCAGCGCCCTATAAGCCAGAGCGTCATAGGTCAGCCCCGAGTCGAGTTGTACAATGTCGCCATGAGTGACACCAACGATTCGGAAACTGAGCTAGTCGACCAAGCGTCGATGACGGCGGCTGTGGAACCCCAGCCCGACGTAACCGACCCGGCCAAACTGATCCGCTTGGGAACCATGCTGCAAACCATGCTGACCGAGCTCAAGGACACCGAGACCGACGCTGCCGGGGTGCAACGGCTGGCGCAGATCCATCACGAAACGATCGACGAGCTCAGTGAGATTCTGAGCGACGATCTACACGACGAACTTATGGAGTTCAACGATTGCTGTGGCACGGACACGCCGAGCGAGAGTGAAATGCGGATCGCTCATGCTCAGCTCGTGGGTTGGATTCAAGGGTTGCTGCGGGGCATGCAGGCCACCGCTACTGCCCAAGCGCAGATGGCACAGCAGCAAATGATGATGATGCAAGCCCAGATGCAGCAGCGTGCACTTGGCGGGCCTGGTGCCGGTGGTCCGGGCCCTACGCCTGGCGGGCAGCAATCAGCAGGCGTGCCAGCCGCGCCGCGGCGCGAGGGCGGTACTGCGGTTCCTGACTCCGGCTACCTGTAGAGCCAGTCGCAATGTTTATGGCAACCGCCATTTTGGCGCTCGTGCTCGGTGGAGCCTTCTTCATGTTTGGCGCCGGCAAGTTGGCGGGAGCGAAACCAATGGTCGAAGCGCAGGTGCACCTCGGCCTGCCGGCTGGCCTGTTCAAGATGGTCGGTGCTCTCGAAGTGCTGGGTGCAATCGGCGTGGTCGTGGGCTTGTACAAGGATTTGCCGCTGATCGGCGTGCTCGCTGCAATTGGTCTGGTGGGCATGACTATCGGCGCAGCCTTCTATCACCAGAAGGTCGGCGACGCGATGAAGGATTGGCTGCCCGCCGTGCTCATGGGCTCCATCGCCATCGTCTACATCATCTTGCGGGTTGCCACGGCCTAAGGTCCGACCGATGACCAATGTTTTAGTGATCATGGCCGACGAACATCAGGCCAAAGCCCTGGGTTGTGCGGGCCACGACGTGGTGCAGACACCGAATCTGGATGCGCTCGCCAGCCAAGGCACTCGGTTCGAGAATTGCTGGACTCCGTCGCCGATCTGCGTTCCGGCCCGGGCCAGTTTCGCGACCGGGACCTGGGTGCACGAAAACGGCAGCTGGGATTCAGCGCAGGCCTATTGTGGCGATCCACGCGGCTGGGCGCACTCGGTGCGCGATGCGGGGCATCAGGCGGTTTCTTTCGGCAAGCTGCATCATCGCTCTGCAGCTGACGATGATGGCTTCACTGACAGGGTGTCGCCCATGTTCATCGTTGGCGGCATTGGGTGGGTGCAAGGGCTGCTGCGCCGGGATCCTCTGGCTTATGACGAGGCAGCCGAACTGGCGGAGGAGGTTGGTTCGGGCCACACGACCTATACGCGATACGACGAGCGAGTCACCGAGCGCGCCGAGGACTGGTTGGCGGCTCGTACGCCGGCCGAGGCGCCGTGGGCCGCCTTCGTGTCGCTCGTGGCCCCGCACTATCCGTTGTCTGCCCCCGATGAGTTCACCGAGATGTACACGCTCGATGACATCGCTCCGCCGACCATTGGATGCCTTGAGATCTCGCATCCAGCAGTTGCGGCTGTTGCATCGTTCTTTGACTACGGAGCGTACTTCGATGACGCGCTGACCCTCGAAGGACGGCGCGCCTATTTCGCTCTCTGTTCATGGGTCGATGCCAATGTGGGGCGGTTGCTTGCCGCGCTCGAACGGTCGGGCTGCGGCGACGACACGGTGGTCATCTTTACGTCGGATCACGGTGAGATGCTGGGCGAGCGCGGCCTGTGGTGCAAGTCGTTCATGTACCAAGACTCGCTGCGCATACCAATGATCGTGGCTGGGCCGGGCGTGCCGGCCGGTGCGGTCAACAGCACCAATGTGAACCTGGTCGATGTTGGGCGAACCGTTACCGAGGTCATGGGCACTGACCCTGTTGGCGGGGGAGAATCGTTGCTGGCAACGGCGGCAAAGTCGGACCCCGACCGACTGGCGTTCAGCGAATATCACGATGGCGGCTCGATCACGGGCAGCTTTGCCGTGCAGCATGGCCCGTGGAAATACGTCGAACACGTCGACTACCCCAGCGAGCTCTACAACCTGGATGATGACCCGCTCGAGCTCGCCGACCTGGGCGAGGACGACCGGTGTAAATCTGAGCGCAAGGCGTGCGCCGACGCGCTGCGCAGCATCTGTGACCCAGTCGCAATGAACCTGGCAGCCTTTGCTTCCCAAGAATGGCTTATCGCCGAGCTCGGCGGACGTGAGGCTGTCGCCTCCGCCTTCCGCTTCAATGCCACCCCAGCGCCGGTGAACTGAGTCGGCTATCAGGTGTCGCACCTGCCACTGTGCCCAACTTGGTGCGACGTTGTTGTCTGGGCCTCAAAGGGCTAGCTTGACTCTGCGGGGTGGAGCAGCAAGGTAGCTCGTCGGGCTCATAACCCGAAGGTCACAGGTTCAAATCCTGTCCCCGCCACTAAGAAACAAAGCCGGTCCGCAAGGGCCGGCTTCGTTCGTTTTGCGCTAGTTGGTCACAGATTGGTCACACGCTGTGATCGGGTCGTGTTAGCTGGTGCCTGCAGCCTTCTCGCTAATAGCCCTTGTCACCCAGCCCGGAGGCGGGTCGATTCGGATTTCGTTACCGCTGCTCGTCGGGACCATGAGTGGAACTGGCAAAATGGACCGTTTGAGATCATGCCCTATTCGGACGTAGTAGTTAGCGGCATTTCGAAGGTTCACAGACTCACGTTTTGGTGGTACCGCTACCGCAACGGTTTTTCCATGATGTTCGACTGCTGCGCTAACAGCTGGGACGAGGTCTTGGTCGCCCGTGATCAATAGCAGTCGATCTGATGCGATCGCACAGCAGTCCGTGAGCATTGCAGCGGCGATTGCGACGTCGGTGCGCTTTTCTTGGCGGCGTTCGATCCCGCGTTTGCATTTTGGGCAATGCAGCTGTTGGCTCGAATCACAAGACTTATTAGTACAGACCAAGGGCGCCGCCGTGTACTTGCCTTTCGTGAATTGGACCCGGGCAGGGCCAAGATGGCTCTGCATCGCATTGATATACCGGTCTTGACGACCCTGGGAGGCCTCACCTTTGATTGGGCGAACGTCGCTGTAGAAGTAGTGGACGTGTTGGAGATCCCATTTGTCCTGCGTCTTCCCTGACAGCTTGGTGCACAGGTGCTTGCACAACAGCCACGGGTCAAACCCAACGATAATTCTCGTAGCCACCCTCTTTGAGCCCGTGGTACAAGTTCAGGCCGTCGATGTAGGCAGTTACGGATGGCACTGGGCAAACCTACCGTGATGGTATTGCTGACTAGTGCATACCTATGTATAGTGTTGCACAACCTCGCCTAGACGTGATGAGCGTCTAAGCAGCCTGAGAAGCCCCTTTACCTTTGGTGGAGGGGCCTCAGCGTTTTTAGCGCCTCGTGTATCATGCTGCCAGTTCCCCGTAGGGCAGCGAAGCTGCTGGCAGCATGATACACGAGGCGTCAAGTCGGTTTCCAGCAGCCCCAAAATCGTTATGTTTTCAGCGATCTCGTCACATTCAGTACTCAAGAATTCTTCCAACACGCCTCGCTAGGTCTTCCAACATGGTTGGGGTGACGTGGCTGTAGACGTCCATAGTGAACGCGGGGGATGAGTGGCCGAGGACTTCGCTGATGACCTTGATCGGCACGTTGTTCTCAAGGGCGAGGGTGGCGTAGGTGTGGCGGCAGTCGTGAAGGCGGATACGGCGCAGGCCTGATGACTTGACGATGCGTTTGAATGAGTCGCTGAGCGCATCGGGGTGGACTGGTCTGCTGTCTTCGTAGGTGAAGACCAGGTCGTGGTCGGGCCAGCCTCGGCCGATGACTTCTCGCCAGGCTTGCTGTCGCTCTCGGACCTACGTTCACAGAGCCGAAGGCGAAGACATCCCATTCCGGCAGTTCTCGACTGAACAGGGCCACCCTCAATGGAGCCGTCCTGTGATCGCCGAGTGGGCTGGGCTCAAGGTCAACCCGCAATACGTAGTTGATGGCCAGCCACTGGACGGTGTCATTCGTGCGCAGAACGCTCAGCAGTTCACGCCCCATCCGAATATCGAGCTTGCCTCAGGTCTGAGTCGAAAAGAAGCCAAGGACTTGGTGAAGAAGCATCAGCGTGCAATCCGAGCGGCCGAGTTCAACATCGCGGCCATGCCTCTTGGATATCGGATCTCCGACTCACGTTTCGACGTAGATCATGTTGAAATCGAGCCAGCATCCTGCGCAGGGCTCTACTACTCGGTGCACATCGCTGGACCTGAAGCGGGACCCATCGTCTGGCCATGATCGGTCAAGCAGATGATGATCATCTGCCTGCAGCCAGAATCTGGGGACATCGCAGCGACTGCCACATCACGGTTCTGTATTCCATGATTTGAGCGGTTTAGATCAGCGCCTGTCACAATGTGTGCTGATTATGACAATTACGGGTGAGATCAAGTCGCAGGTTGACGCTGTTTGGAACGACTTCTGGTCGGGTGGCATCGCCAATCCGCTCGAAGTCATGGAGCAGCTCACGTATCTGTTGTTCATCAAGGGTCTCGATGAGGCTCAGACACGCGAAGAGGCCAAGGCTAACCAGCTCAGCGTTCGTTGGCGAAGTGTCGAGCACCCAGCTGGCTTCCGATCCGTCTGCGGGGGAAACCCTGGGTGCTGACGAGGAGCGAGTTGCAGGTGTCGACGCACGCCGTAAACAAGTCGAGTCTCGGCGTCGGTCTGATCAGAAGGGTGACCCGACTGCCAGCGAACGAGAGCAAGCCTGCTACTGCGATATGTGTGGTGCTGAGGCACGACTAGTCGCGAAGTTCTGCAAGCGTTGTGGCGAGCAGCTACCGCTCGATAGCACGTAGGCTCGGCGACGCTTCGAAGCTAGGACCATGCGTCATCGAGCGCCTGCTGCAGCTCGTCGTGGGCACTTGGGAACAGATGACCATAGGTGTCCACGGTGATGTTGATGGAACTATGACCGAGCTGCTGGCTGACGGTGAGTAGTGGCAGGTTTGCTGCGAGCATGATTGATGCTGCTGAATGGCGCAGGCTGTGAAAGTTGGTTGCTGGATCTAGGCCCGCTTCTAGCACTGCTGGTTTAAAGTGACGCTTGAAGAAGTTGCCATGCCTGATCTGCCTACCGTTCTCGGTCGTGAATAGCCACTCGTCTTTGCTGCGTCCGACGATGAAGAGTGCTAGCTCGGTGCATATGGTTGCGCCGAGAAAGACGGTGCGAGCCTTGCCGTTCTTCGGTTTGCCGATGGTGAGCTTCCCTCGCACCTCGGTGACGTTCCGGTTTACTTCGAGGTAGCCCAGGTCGAGGCGTAGATCTGAGATCTTCAGGCCGTGTATCTCTCCGGCCCTGAGACCGCTGTGTCCGGCGAAGCGGACCATTAGCGAGTACTGAGGTACGATGCAGTTCGCCAGCAACTCGATCTGCGTGGGAGACAGGAACACCCTCCCGTTGGAAGTATCCAGGCAACAGCTAGGCAACAGGGCATTCATGCCCACCAGGATCTTGCCGGAGGTGACCGGACATTCTCGGCGCTTGGTTCCAACGATGTTGCCAACGTTCGTTGCAACCGCAACGACCAGGGTGAGAACTCATAACCCGAAGGTCACAGGTTCAAATCTTGTCCCCGCCACTAAGAAACAAGCCGGTCCGCAAGGGCCGGCTTTCTTCGTTTTGGTCGAGTTGGTCACAACGCTCAAAGATCGGTCACAGCTTTGCCAGCGATTTCCCACCGTCGACATCGACCTTGTGCCTCTCCGTTCAGAGGAGAACTCCGAGCGACTGGCAACGGCGCTGAACCGAAGCCGGGCGAGCGGTGCGACATGCGACGCGTTCTGCGGCCAACGCAGTGACTTGGGCCGGGACCTCATCGTGCCGGTTGGTCAGCGACTGCGGCCGGCACATCTCCGGTCAGATCAATGGTGTCGAGGTGAACACCGAAACCGTGTGGCCCGCAGCTACGCACGCGAATTGCTGTCGCGGTCGATCGCGGCAGACAATACGCCTTGCTCGACTTCCCACGGGTCCATGCCGTCGTTCAGCAGCTGGATATCGGATGGCTCGCCGATGATGGCAACCCCGTCGAACGCCAGCAGCGTTACCTCGGGCGTTGCAATAATCAGTTCGCCATCGCGTTCGATGATGGCCAGGATGCAAGAAGTCGGCAAGTCAAGGTCGCCGATCCTGCGGCCGAGCTGCTCGACGAGGAACGGCATAGTCTCAACCGGGCCATGGTAGAAGTGGTCGTCTCGCATCAGAATCGAGTTGAGCGCCTTCTCGTTGCTGGCTTGGAGCCAGCGTTCGGTGAAATGGTCGCTTTGGACGACTTCGGCGATATGGCCAGCGAGCCGCAGATCGAGTCCAACAGGTCGATCAGGGGTGACCAAGAAGAGCACGGTGTGGGCATCGTCGATTTCGTCGATGTCGTCGAGGGCCAGCTCGGCTTCGGGGCCGAAGCGGCACACGATGAGCTCGGGCTGGGGCAGGTCCTTGATTGTCTTGATCGATAGGTAGACGCCGTCGCCTACCGGCCGGAATTCCCAGCTGGCGTGAAACGATTCTGCGATCTCGTCACCTGACTCGAAACGCTCGGCTGCAACCTGGGTGAGTAAGTCGGTGAGTCGGCCCTTGCCAAAGACCCCTTGCCGGACATCCTCGACTGCAGAGCGGGCTACGAGCCCCTCATACGAAAGGTTCTCGGACTCCGTGCGATCGTGGATGATCGTCATGAGCTCGCGCTCAAGACCTTCGTACTTCTTCTCCCCAAGGCGTTGGTGCACGTGAAAGATAGCGCCTCGCCTCACGACCTTGCCCATGGCGTAGAAGCGATACCAGGCCACGCAGCCGATCAGCAGTGCGGTCGTAAAGCCAATCGCCAGGAAGCCCATTTCCGAGATGAGCCACACCGAGATCAGAACCCCAGCGACCTGGAGCCAGGGGTAGAAGGGTGCACGAAAGCCCGGCTTGTAGCTGTCGATCCGGCTCTCGCGCATGACGATCACGGCGATGCAAGTGAGACCGAAAAGCACGAGTTGAAAGGCAGACGCCAGCTTGGCCACTGCTTCCACGTCGAGCAGCACCAGCACCACGATCATGGCGAGAACGGTCATGACGATCGACCGGGTGGGAGTTCCGTAGCGGCCGAGTTCGGCGAGCTTTGCTGGGATGAGCTTGTCCTTAGCCATCGCGTACGGGTACCGGGATGCGGACATGATGCCTGCGTTGCCGGTCGACGCAAAGGCGGCGATGGCGGCAACCACGATAAGGATCACTCCAAGGTCAAGTGGTGCCCAGTCCAGAAAGACCTTGCCTGCGTCGGCAACTGGAGTGAGGCTCTCTTCGAGCACGGCCTGGTCGAGCACGTTGATCAAGATGATCGTGCCCAAGGTGTAGATGATGGTGGCAGTCGCGAGCGACAAGGTCATGCCGAGTGGGATATTGACGTCGGGGTTCTCGACTTCCTCGGCCACGCTCGCGACCTTTGTCAGGCCGGCGTAGGAGACGAAGACGAGGCCGATCGTTGAGATGAAGCCCACCATGCCACCGCGCAGGAAATCCTGGTCACTGCTGTTGGGTGCAAAGGTCGACACACCGTCGATCTCGGTCAGTCCAAAGATAATGAAGGCCGCCAAGATGACCACCAGGGCAGCTACCAGGAACCGCTGTAGCAACGTGGTTTCTTTGGCCCCAATGACGTTCACCAGGCCGAACACGATGGTCAAAATGATGGCGAGGATTGTAAAAGGAAGGTCGAGGTAGATGCCCAAGTAGGCGCCCATACCAACAAGCGCGAACGCGCTCTTGAACACCACAGCTACCCAGGAACCGAGGCCGCCGATCGTGCCCATAGCGGGGCCCATTGCGCGGTCAAGGAAGTAGTAGGTGCCGCCCGCCTTAGGCATGGCAGTGGACAATTCGGCCATGCAGTACATGGCGGGCAGGATGAGAAAGCCAGCAACCAGATACGCCAAATAGACGCTGTCGCCGGTGTAGCCCGCGGCGATACCGGGCAGCAGAAATAACCCCGAACTAAACATGGCTCCTGTCGACATGGCGTACACATCGAAAAGGTTCAGGTTCTTCTTGAGTTTTCCGGCCATGGATGCTTTCTCACAGGAGCTTGCCAAGCTAACCCGCGAGAGCCCGGTTGCCAAGTAGCCGCTGACTTCGGACGCCAATGAGAAAGAGGGTCGCGTTGTCTATGGCAAATTCGTCGCGACTTTTCGGGTGTGTCGGGCGTCTAACTAAAGCCACCTTTCATATTTAGGAGACAGTGTGAGCAAGTTCCAAGCAGTCGTTGACCGTTGCGAGAAGCAAATGAAGGATCAGAAGATTGCGGTTGACCGCCCTCTTCTGGAGTCGATCGCCAAGTCACTTGGCCCGTCGATCTATCAGCGAGACGCAGTACTTGTCGCCGCGGGCCAAAAGTCTGAAATCGAAACCATCAAGAAGAAGTTTTTGATCGGCAAGCTCGGCTGCCCCGACGGCCCAGCGCTCGACAAAGCTCTCGCCAAGGCAATCACCAAGATCGGCAAGAGCCGAACCAACAAGATGCGCCCGGTGTTCTATTACCTGCTCGTCAAAGATCTCGGTAAGGAAAGCGTCTACAGCTAATCCACCAAAGATTTGTCCACTTCGGCCGCCTTCCCCCCGGCACCGGAGTGGGCATATGCAAGCTGCAGGGCAACGATTGATCAGCATGGCCCGTCTCGCAAAGAGGCGGGCCTTCTGATTGTTTTCGACGGGAGCCTGGACTTTGCCTTGCCGCTACGCGGTCACGTCGTCGGTGCGCATTGGACCGTAGGTGTTCCATGGCCCGTCGAGTAGAGCGGTCGGGTCGGCGCTCCAGGTCAGCGCCTCGACCTGGCGGCGACTGCGGCGCCCAGTGACCGACCGCAAGAAGTCGTAAGAAGTACATCGCAAGCTGATCGTGTCACCGACGTCAGCAGGTGCCGGATAGGTCTGCCCGTCGGTCAACTCGACCGCTACGCCAAGGCCGGCCTGCTCGGCCCGTTCTTGTAGCGACGGCACGTATCGGTGCGCGGCAAGCTGCGTGGCCACGTCGTGCCCGTCGATCTCCATGCCCAGTGCATGTTGCACATCGTGAATATGAATGATCAGGTCGCCGGTGATTCTTACACCGAAGAAGCTGTCTGCCGCAGCCATGGCATCGATCTTGTCGCCATATCCCTGCCACTCATCACAGATCTCGCCCAGCGACATGGCGGTTCGTCTGTTGACTTGGGCTGCAGTCCAAGCATTTGTGCCCAGTCCGGCAACGTTGCCGGTGAGAACGTCGTCGACGATGCCACAAACGTGTGCCGCGACATCGACCACTCGCCATCCAGGATTCAGGGGCACTGCCGTTTCGGCCTGCTCCGCATCGAGGGACCGAAACAGGTCCAGAGCCGTGGCTCGAGTCTCGGCATAAAGCGCCGGTGGATATTCGATTTCCATGACTCTTTGTTAGCAGGCGGTAGCTGTGTGAAGTCGGTCGCAGACCAGACCGCCCGGTGTCGCCTACAACCAAGGCATGGGAATCTTAGAAGTGCAACAGCCGCAGCCTTATGACTTGATCGGTCCGGATCTACAGGTCGCAGGTCAGTCACTCACGTTCGAAGGCAACGTGCAATGGTCACTCGACGAGGGCCACGATCAACTATCAGGCTTCATTACCAACGGTGGCGGAGTTTCGCAGTTCCAGTTCACGATCACGGGCATCGGCGACACAGCCATGAAGCTACCCAGGCTCTTTCTCCACGTATTTGAAGAAGACGTTTCCGACGGCGAAGGCTTCCCGCCACCCAGCACGGTCGTGCCCTGCATCTATGGGCCGCTGCTCGTCGACAACTACGAGGGATGGCTGCCGCACACGGTGCAAGCCGGGGACACGCTGTCGTCAATTGCGTCGACCCACTACGGCGATCCAGCGGCCTTTCCTGTGCTCGTCGCTGCCAACCCGCAGACGATCGTAAACCCCGACCTGATCTTTGTTGGTCAAGTCATTCGGGTGCCACTCGGAACGCCCCGAACTGCCCCTTAGCTCGCTTGGTGCAACGAGGCGATCAAGTCTTCGTATGTTTCGAAGCCCGTCACCGGGGTCACGTGCTCTCGCCACAGGCCGTCGATCATCGCGACTGTTTCGTCGCTAAGTGAGTGATCGCCGACCTTGCCGGCTCGGACTTTGGCGCTGTCGCTCCCGGGCGGTAGCAGCGACTTTTCGGAGCGGGCGCGCATCATTGCATCGTCGAAGCGGTCCTTGTGCAGCTGCATGAACGGCAACGACGCGTGTTCAAGCGTGATCTGGCGGAGCTCTTCGTCTAGTTCGATATCTATGAACGCAGCGATTCGTTCAACGGTGCCTTCGAGATCCTTTTTCATGTGCTCGAAGACCAGGTACAACACGTTCTCCTCGCCACGATGGGGCCACCAACTCGTGAAGTGCTTTTCGTACTGAGCGTCTTTGACCCGGTGGGCCACGAACTCATCGGCCGTGATCGTGTCGGGTTCGATGAACCAGCCTTCCATAAACTTGAATGCCGAAAATGCGGCATCGACAGGGTTGCGGATCACGTTGATGTAAGTCGCTCCCTTGGGAATGATCTTGAAGGGAAGATGACTCTTGAATGCTCGCGGGTTGGCTCGTTGGTCGGCATTGATGTCCAGGTCCAGCGTTCGGCTGGTTTCGATCCACGGAACAACTCGGGAGATGTCATCGAAATGCATGTCGCCGCGGGTGCGGAGCGTGTGCACGATTTGTTGGGTCCAAGTCGTGCCGCTCTTGCCAAACGGCGTGATGATCACGTCGGTTGAACGTGGCCGGAAGTCAGCAATACTGGCTTTGCCTTGCTCGGGATCGCCGAGTTGAGCAAAGACTGCACCGAGTTCGTCGAGCGAGGCGGCGCGCTTGCGCAGGGGTTCAGTCATGGCTGCACGGTAGATCCTGCAAGGGTGGACTGGGGGATCGATATCCACACCTCTGGATATGGTCGACCCCGATGTGTCGACGAATCACTTGCGCAACCTGCACCAAGCCATCCTTTTCAGGCTGTGGGGCCCATATTGAGCAGGTGCTCGGAGATGTTGCGGTTCGGGACCGTTGCTCGTGTGAGGCCAAAGACCGCAGGCCAATGAGCTGGCTGCAGCGCCTGCGCCGAAAGTAGGCCACGGCGCAAGCTCCGGGCGAGGTACGGTTCAGGCTCAACGCCTAGGTGAGGACAATTGATTGTGCGCAAGTTCTGGCTACTCGACCAACACGGCGCCGATGGCCCAACTGCTCTGGTGGAGACCGACGGCAAGATGCACATCGTGCGGATACTGCGCTTCGGACCCGGCATCACCGAACTCGAAGATCAGCAAGAGATCCAAGATCGCGTTCTCGGCAAGATGGCACCAACGTTGAAGCCTCTCGTCGATGGAAGCTCCCTCGACGTCGAGAGTGTTGAGCCTCACGCGGACCTGCCCCAAGGATCAAAGGGCGCGGCAGGCAAGGCGAACCGGGCCGGTCGTCGAAGCGAGGCAAAGGGCGCCCGTTCTGGGGGCCGCGCCGGAGACGGACCGAGCCGCAGCGGCGGCCGAGGCGATCGTTAGTCGCAACTGGCTGCACCGTGCCACGCTGAGCGTCGGCCAGATCCTGCATCTTCCGCAGTTAGTGAACCTAGAGCACCACGCGAAGGTACGCGGTCTAGGCCAACGATCGTTACCAAGCGCGCGAGAACTACGGTCGGGGTCATGCAAAATCTCACTGGACACGTTGCTTGGATCACTGGAGCGGGGACCGGGATCGGCGAATCAGCTGCCCTCAAACTCGGGGCCGCGGGATGCCACGTTGTTGTGTCTGGTCGTAGGCCCGAACTGCTCGACGCGCTTGTAGAGCGGATCGTCGCCGAAGGTGGAGCCGCATCGGCTGAACCGCTCGATGTCGCAGACAAGCATGCGGTGAGTGCAACGGTGCAGCGCATCCTGGATGCGCACGGCCAGATCGATATCGGCGTGTTCAGCGCCGGCATCAACATCACCGACCGCAACTGGCCCGTGGTGTCGACCGACGACTGGGACGACGTGATCAACATCGACCTGAACGGTGCTTTCTACTGCTGTCACGCAGTACTGCCGGCGATGCGCCAACGGGGCGAGGGTCTGATTATCAATGTCTCATCGATGGCGGCCAAGGGGATCAGTGCTCTGACCGGCCCGGCCTACATCTCGGCAAAACATGCCATGAATGCCATGACAGCAAGCTTGCTTCTCGAGGAACGAAACAACGGGATCCGAGCCACGGTCATCTGCCCCGGCGAAGTAGCAACGCCGATTCTTGACCAGCGGCCAGTGCCGGTGAGCGACGAGGACAAGGCGAGAATTCTGCAGTCTGAAGACCTGGGGAACCTGATCTTGTTCGTCGCGCACCAACCACCACACATGACCCTGAACGAAATCCTGATCACGCCGACCTACAACCGATTCGCTAGTTAGCGTTGAGTCACCGGCAACCAGACCGATATTGCCCGCCCGATTTCATTAGCGCTGTCCTCCTGAATGAAGTGGATGCCGGGCACGGTCACTTCGGTCTGGTTTGGCCAGGTGCGAACGAACTCACGCTGGGCGCCGGTCAAGATGGTCCCAGGGTTGGCGTTGATGAACAACTTGGGAAGGTCGCTCGTGGCCAGCCAGTCGGCGTACGACTGAACGATCTCGACGACATCTGCTGGTTCGCCGCCGAGCGGTATCTGGCGCGGCCACGTGAGTGTTGGGCGGCGGTGTTCCGGTTCTATGAACGGCCTGCGGTACTCGTCCATTTCCTCGTCGCTGAGTTCGCGGATGATCGATGCCGGCAAGATCGCTTCGACGAACAGGTTTTTGGTGATCACCATTTCTTCGCCAGCAGGGGAGCGCATGGCCTGGAAGATGTCGGTCGCCCCATCTGGCCATTCGTCCCAGGTCACTGGGCGCACAATTGCTTCCATATAAACGATGCCGGCGACGCGATCACGATTGCGGTTTGCCCAGTCGAAGCCGAGAGCAGACCCCCAATCGTGGATGACAAAGGTGATGTTGTCGCCCAGGTCGAGCTGGTCCAGTAGGCCGTCGAGATACTCGCGGTGTTGCACGAACGTGTACGCGTCGGGGCCGGTGTCGTCGAGCTTGTCGGAGTCGCCCTGGCCAATCAGGTCGGGCGCAATGCAGCGGGTCTGATCAGAAACGTGGGGGATGATGTCGCGCCACAGATACGACGAAGTTGGGTTGCCGTGCAGGAACACCACGGGGTCCCCCGAACCAACATCGTGGTAGGCCATTTGTTTGCCGTTGACAGTCTTGTATTGCTTGCTCAGCGGTTCGATACTCATGGTGGGGAGTGTGGCGGGGCCACCTATGCAGTGTCAATAAGACGATCTCCAAGCTCGGCTATTTGGTCCGTCTGGGGACTGAACACCAACAACCGCAACCTGAAGATGGCACTGGGTGTCGTTGCATTTCTTGCGGTCCTTGGCCCGCTGGCCGTGTTCTTTGCCACCCGCGATAACGACGCCGACGCGCCAGCGGGCGAAGTCGCTGATTCGGACCAGTCGGTCTCGACCGGCGCAGGCGAACCCGACGTGCCATTGGCTCCGGTCCCCACACCGGTACCGACACCCGAAACTCCAGCTGCGAGCGCCTCGGGCTCCGGCACCGCAGCAGCCCCAACCGCTGTGCCAGCGCCGGTGGTCACCCAGCTGGCTGGTGAATCACCCGCTGTATACAAGGTCACAGGCATTGCCACGGGCTCAGCGCTCAATGTGCGCCAATCCGCGGGCACGACCAACCCACTACTTGGCACGCTTGGCGGTGACGCCACCGGCATTGCGGGAACGGGCCGCCGCGTCTCTGTCGATGGCAGCGAATGGCGTGAAATCAAGTTCAAGGACGGTAGCGGCTGGGTCTTTGC
>Ga0114956_1000316_pt1 | contig 33316 bp, 18 predicted proteins | sample MaitaG_FD_87304 | JGI IMG/M metagenome (GOLD analysis project Ga0114956, IMG submission 87304) | Marine algal microbial communities from Maine, USA - Maine_Asex2 metaG | ecosystem: Host-associated > Algae > Red algae > Unclassified | place: Maine, USA | collected 2015-01-05 | reverse complement strand
CAAATAATAAATATTACCATGTGTAATTCCTTGATAATCATATAAGTTTTGATTTTACTTCAATAGTCTTTGTCAAAGGTCCAGTTAGCTTAAAAACATTGAATGTATTTCAAATGACAATTAATTTCTCCCCTAATCAGATGATCTTTTTTTTAAAAGTTAATTTCGATGCGTGATTATTTTTAAATAATAGCACGCAGCCTTTTTTCCCATTTTAATGTATGAATAATTGTGAACATGAACTTATATTTTTTTAAATAACTAATTAATTTTTTCACCTAGTAAATAACAATTTATGAAATTAAGAATTATCTACACTTTTTTTGCTTTAATGGTTGGAGCATTTTTGTTCCTAAGTAATGCTGGTGGCCGAGCTTCTTCACAATCAGAAGGAAATACAGGTGCGCCAAATGATAATGGTTCTGGAAATCGAACTTGTCAAACTTGTCATAATAATGGTGCATTTGCCGTAACTCCTGTCTTGGAAATTACTGATGCCGCAGGTACCGTTATAACGGACAATTTTAATCCAGGCGAAACTTACAATGTAAAAATGACAGTTGATGCGACAGGTACTCCAGTTGGATACGGTTTCCAAATTACTTCATTAAATGCAGCTAATGGATCTGATGGAACTCCTGTCAATACTTGGGCAAATCCTGGAGCCAATGTTCAATTAGCCACACTTGGTACAGGAAGACAATATGCAGAACAAAGTGCATCAAGTTCAAGTAATGAATTCACGATGGAGTGGACGGCTCCTGCAAGTGGAACTGTAACTTTTTACTATGGCGGAAATGCTATCAATGGCAATTCAAATACGAATGGTGACAATGCAATAATGGGAACAATGTCTCTTGATGCTAATCCTAATGCATTAAATGAATTGGAAAAAACGGTTGCTTTGGATATTTTTCCAAATCCAGTAAGTGATGTTTTAAACCTGCGAACTAATGCACAAACGACTGATACTTATGATTTGCAATTATTTAATCAAAACGGAAAACAAGTTTTTTCTGAAAGATTAATGATTCCTTCTGGTGAAAATGTTGCTCCGATTGAAGTGGCTAATTTGCCAACTGGAATTTATAGTTTGATTTTATCTGATGGGAAAAATCAAATTGCTAAAAAAATGTTGAAACTGTAGTTTCCTTTTTTTTTTTTTAATAAAATCAAAAGCTCTTGCAGATTCATTTTTGCAAGAGCTTTTTTTAATTTTGTGAAACGATGAATTTATAAAATGGTGTTAGTACCCAAAGCGGTGTTAACCCGTACGGGCTAACACCGCTCTTTGAAAAAAAATAAGAATATGTACTCCAATTCCAAACAACGAACTTTTTTCGATCTATCAAAAAAATATTTATCAAAAGATATTTCCGAAAATCAGATTGATGATTTAAGAAAAATTTTAGTCTATCACGAATGGAAATATTCAATTCAAAATGATCCTGTGATTAGTGATTTTGAATATGATACTTTGTACAAAAAACTGGAAGCACTCGAAGCAAAAAATCCTGCACTCATCACTCCAGATTCTCCGACGCAACGAGTGTCCAATGAGTTGACAGAAGATTTACCTTCGGTAGAACATTTAGTTCCGATGCTTTCCTTGGGCAATTCTTACAACGCAGAAGACTTAAATGACTTCGATACTCAAATCAAAAAATTAGTCAATCTGCCTGAGGACGTGGACATCGAATATGTCGTCGAACCAAAATTTGATGGCGGAAGTATAGCACTCGTCTATGAAAATAATCAACTCGTCCGAGGTGCGACTCGTGGCAATGGAACGATGGGCGAAGAGATGACTGCCAATGCTCGAACGATGCCTTCCGTTCCTTTGCGAGCTGATTTTGAAAAAATGAACATTCAAAAAGTAGAGTTGCGTGGCGAGGTCGTCATCCGAAAAGATTTATTTGATAAAATGAATGAAACACGAGCGGCGGAAGGGTTGACACTTTTTGCCAATCCTCGAAATACCGCTTCAGGAGGACTGCGAGTAAAGAACCCAAAAGAGGCGGCGAAAAGAAATTTAGTCGCATTTGTTTATCAAGTTGGTGTTGCCTTGGATGCGGAAGGAAATAATGTTTTGAAAAACCTGACGACACATGATGAGTCAATTGAGTTACTCGGTTCTTTGGGTTTTAAAATTCCAACAGTAGAAAAAAAGGTTTGCAAAAACATTCAAGAAGCCATTGATTTTTGTTTGGGTTGGGAAGCGAAACGAGAAGCCTATAATTATGAAATAGATGGAATGGTCGTGAAGGTGAACAGCTTGGAATTGCAAGACAAATGTGGATTCACGAATCATCATCCACGATGGGCGATTGCTTTTAAATTTAAAGCAAAACAAGCTACCACCAAGCTAATTGATGTCGAATATCAAATTGGAAAAATCGGATCTGTGACACCTGTCGCAAAACTTGATCCTGTTGCTTTGGCAGGTGTGACGATTTCTTCGGTTTCCTTACACAATGCAGATTTTATTTCGAGCAAAGACCTACGGTTAGGAGATACGGTTTTGGTCGAGCGAGCAGGTGATGTGATTCCTTACATTGTCAAACCGATGGAAGATTTGCGAGATGGAAGCGAGCATGAAATTATTTTCCCAACTCATTGCCCATCTTGTAACACTATACTTACGCGAGCTGAAAATGAAGCAGCTTGGCGTTGCGAAAATTCAAATAACTGTGAAGCACAGATTGTTCAGCGCATGATTTTTCATGTTTCAAAAAATGCGATGGACATTGATGGTTTTGGAAAATCGTATGTGGAACGTTTTTATGCAGAAGGTTGGTTGAAAGATTTGGGCGATATTTATAACTTAGATTATGAAAAAATTTCAGAACTGGAAGGCTTCGGCGAACGTTCTGCTACTAAGTTGAAAATTGCAATTGACAAAGCTAAGAAGAATCCAATTCATCGAGTATTACATAGTTTGTCGGTACATCATTTAGGAAAAAAAGTGTCTAAACTTTTGGCGGCTGAAATTAAAAAAGTGCAAGACCTACAAAATTGGACAGCCGAAAATTTTACCGAGATAAAAGATGTCGGGCCCAAAGTTGCAGAAAATGTAATTGCATTTTTTTCCAAAGAAGAAAGCATTGCCTTACTCGACAAAATGGAATCTTTCGGAGTCAATATGTTGCAAACTGAAAATGATATTCCAAAAGCAATTGTAGCAGATGCTTTGCTTTCAGGCAAAACTATTTTGTTCACAGGAACATTGACTCAGATGGGCAGAAAAGAAGCACAACGCCGAGCGGAAGAGTTGGGCGCAAAAAACATCTCGGGAGTCAGTTCTAATTTGAATATTCTCGTGGCAGGTGAAAAAGCAGGAAGCAAATTAAAAAAAGCAACTGCTTTGGGAACTGTGGAGATTTTGACCGAACAAGAATTTATAGATTTAATTTCATCGTAACGTAGCACTCCGTAGCGGCACTCTCCGAGTGCCGACAATTATTACGGCACTCGGAGAGTGTCGCTACGTGTATCATAAAATAATATCATGAAAAATTTCAAAGTACTTATTGCATTTTTATTTCTTTCCATTTTCTTTTTTAATTGTAAAACGCAGCAAAAAACAGCGCAACAAGTAATTGAAAAAACTAATGAAGTGGTAACACTTCATTGTGAATTAGCTGATTGTAAAAAAGGCGCACCGCTTTATTTATATCATTTTGATGGGTACAGTTTTTCTATCTCCAAAACAGCCATGGCAGATTCTAACAATGTATTTACATTTAGAATACCTGTTTCAGATAATCAATTTTATTTCGTTGGAACGCAGCTAGGAAAAACGAAACCAATTATTTTGGGAACTGAAAAAAACTTGACAATGCAAGGAAGATGTAATAATATTCGTAAATCTGAATTTGTCAATTCTGAACTCAATACCAATTATGAAATAGCGATCAAGCAAATTAGAAGCTATCAATCGAAAGCGAAAAGTTTAAATCGACAATTTGCTAAAACTGCCAATAATCCTATTGCTCAAGCAAAAGTTACTACCCAACTAAAAGCCAACGATGATGCTCAAGTAGCTTTATGGACTAGTATGAAAATGAAAAATCCTTTTGTTGGAAAAATTGTGGCAACTAAAATGTACTTGAGTTTTCCAAATAACAAAGGTAGCTATGCCAATGAAGTTGATTACTTCATCAATGAATATTTTACATATTTAGATTTGAAAGATCCTGACCTAGATCGTATGCCTGCACTTTTTGAAACGTTCCGAGATTACACTACGACATTGGTCGCCATCAAATTTGATGAAGCAAAAATGAAAACGACATTGGATAATGTTTTGAAAAAAATGAATACAGAAGGTCAAGCATATCGATTCGCCTTGGGTGCGATCACGCAAACTTTAAAAGGTAAAAATCATCCTGCGTATATTAATTATGGAAAACAATTTCTACAAAAATATGGCGAAGAGAAGCAACCGTACATGGTTGAATTGAAAAGCAATATTGACAATGCAAAGAATTTTATGGTTGGAGGAGTTGCGCCTGACTTTGAACAAAATACACCTGATGGCCAACCAATGAAATTGAGTGACCTCAGAGGAAAAGTTGTCTTGGTGGATTTTTGGGCGAGTTGGTGTGGCCCTTGTCGAAGAGAAAATCCGCATGTCGTTAAGTTGTATGATAAATATAAAAGTAAAGGTTTTGAAGTGCTTGGAGTTAGTTTGGATCGAACAAAAGATAAATGGGAAAAAGCGATTGCCAAGGATAAATTAACTTGGAGTCACGTAAGTGATTTGAAAGGATGGAAAAATAAAGTAGCCAAACAGTATTCAGTTACCTCCGTTCCGCATACGATTTTGTTAGATAAAGAAGGAAGAATTTTAGCACGAAATTTACGTGGACCAGATTTGGATGCGAAGTTGAAGGAGTTGTTTGGAGAGTGATTTTTTAATGGTTAACGGTAAATGTTTAATGGTTAACACCGTGATATAATTACATTTTGGTGGTCACCGTTAATCATTAACCGTTCACCGTAAAAAAAAATATATTATGAAATACCTTTTTCCATTTTTATTTCTTTTGTTTTTTTCAACTTGTGAAGAAAAACCCGCCAACGATTCAAAAAACAACGCTCTTACTAAAACGCTTACAGATACCATTCAGGAGATCGTTCCTGAAAAAGAAATTCCAAAACCAATCATTTATAATTACGACACTACGAAGTGGACGGACTTGCATCACTTGGATTCTACGATCATCATCGACATGCGATACGCCACGACAAATAATTTTGTCAAAGAAAAAATGTACAATTGTAGCCGTTGTTTTCTTCGTCCAAAAGTTGCTCAAAAAATGCTTGAAGCACATTTGATGTTGAAAGAAGGAGGACTTGGTTTAAAAATGTTAGATTGTTTTCGACCGCTACCTGTTCAGCAAAAATTATGGGACAAATTTAAAAACCCACTTTATGTGATGAACCCTGCGAAAGGTTCCATGCACAATCGAGGTGCTGCCGTTGACTTGACTATAGTTGATGCAGAAGGTAAACAATTAGATATGGGAACGCCTTTTGATTTTTTTGGAGAGGAAGCACATCATGCTTATACGAAGTTGTCGAAGGAAGTTTTAGCTAATCGAAAATTATTAAAAGAAACAATGCAAGCCGTGGAGTTGAATCCGATTAGGACAGAGTGGTGGCATTATTCTTTTCGAGGGGAGAAGTATGAGTTGTCGGATATGCTTTGGGAGTGTGATTGATAATTTATAAGCGGTATTAGTGGTAATGTGCTTAAAAGTAAACACGGGCCGAGAGACCCAGCGCTAGCGGTTATTTACATGATAAAGAAAATCCAGAAAAGTGGGAGGAACGTTAGTTCTTCTCATTTTTAGTTTTACCTAAAAGTTGAGCTAGCGATGATTATTTTTTATTCTCCACAGAGGGCGTGCCAGCGGGGGAGATTCACGAATCATGTTGACAATGATATTATAATTAATTAAATACGTGACACGCATTTTGAATACCCTCGAAATACGGATCACGAGACACCTTGGTCTGCTTCTGTACCTACCTACTCGAATTTTTGACTATGCTGTAGCTTTATCTAAAGCTAATTAATCTTTTTATCTTAAATGCTCAGAGAGGAAAACAAGTATTAGAAAAACAAATACCTACAGAAATTTAAACCCTCTTCCATCGAAAGATAGAAGAGGGTTTTTGTATTTTTTTGATTCGTGAAAAAGAAATTAATTATCCTTTACTTTTTGATTTTGGTTCTTTGATTAATCACTTTTCTTCCTTCGACACTTCTTTTGAGTCAACTAAAAAGGCTTGTATTTTTTTGATATGTCCATCTCTTTTATACATCACTACGATAGAATCACCAATTTTATAATTAGACAATACTTTAGTCAATTCATCATAAGTTGACACTTGATGTTCATTGATTGATCTTAAAATATCTCCTCTTTTCAATCCAGCTTTTTCCGCAGGACTATCTTTTACCACATCTAACAATTCCATTCCTTCCGCAGTTGGATCAAGCACGACTCCAAAAAAAGCATCATGGTTTTTTTGAATTTTCATGATTCGAATTTCTGTTTTCTTATCACCGATCATTTCCATGTCTATGTCCTCTATCAGATTAAAAGTATTTTCATTGCCACTTTCGGACTTCATAATGATAATATGTTTTCCATCTTCCGTAGTGATTTCTTTGCTCTCAGCATCTCCATCAATTTTGATAATTGTTATTTCATCGCCTTCCATGATGAATACATTATCGCCTTCAACGGTCACTTCAATTTCTCGCTCTTCGTCTTGATTTTTTTCTTCCCCTTCTTTGATAACTCTAACTTCCACGTTGACATTGGTTGCACCATGCTTCTCTTCTTTGATATATTTTGCCACATCAAAATCTTCGGCTTCTTTTCCTTCTTTTACAATTTTCTCCATCACTTCATTTCCATCTTTGTCCATCGTTTTTTTGACGATGACTATTTGCTTTTTCTCTTTTGTTTCTGTTTGAGAAAAAGAATTATTGGGAAAAATAAAACATCCCAATAAGAGTAAAATCCAAGTAATTTGTATTTTTGAAAAATTCATATTTATTTGATTTTATTAAAAATTAATCTATTTGATTATTGATGATGGATGGAAGATTAAGAATTATTCACGATTAAAATGAAACCTTGAATCCATAATTATTAATCTATAATCTTTCCTCCTTTTTAACGTTTCATTAGTAGAACGTATTCTTTTTTGAAACAATATTTTCTGTTTTTCCCAAAAATCGTTAAAGGTTAGTTAAACATTCATAAAGCAGCTTTTGATTATATAGATTTGTAGTGATCGGATAGAAGTTTGTTTTTATTTTAGCTTAATTCTTTGGGTGAATTTACGGATTACTATTGATTTATTCAGTTCTTAAATAAATCCTTTTTTAAATTCAAAGAAAATTAAAATGATCACTTGTGAGTTGTCAATTTTAGAGTAACAAAGAATTTTTCTAAGAACAATATTTTTTAAAATTTCCAATATTATTATCAATGAATAAAAAAGCGATTTGGGCGATTATTGGTCTTATGAGTGCAGCTATGATTGGAATTATATTATTGCAATTGTACTGGATCAATTTCAATATCAAACTCAATGAACAGCGATTCGATAGAAATGTAAAAGATGCAATTACAGATGTTGCTGAACGATTGGAAGACTGGGAAGACAATGCAACTTATGACAATGCTTTAAATTCACGCGCTAATACTCCGACTTCGTATTCTTCGACAAGTTCAAATATTAGAAAACCATTTCAATCAGGCGAAGTTTTGGGAGATATTTCGATGACTCAAACTTATCGAAATGTACAACTGACTCCTGCTTCGGTGAGTCCACTTTCTGTCAATAACGATTCTAGATTTTCGCAACTCCAAAAGAAAATGGAATATCAAAAAGTACAAAAGATGCTTAATCTACATCCTTTGGAAGAGCGAATTAATTTGGACGTTTTGCATGGATTATTAGAACAAGAATTAAAAAAGAAAAGAGGGATTGAAGCGAATTTTCAATATGGTGTTTTTTCACATCAGAAAGGTTCGTTCGTAATTAATAATGGTTCGTATGCAGTTATTAACGAGGGGTCTTCTTCGATAGACAATGTGGACAATGATTTATATCATTCCAGTTATCAAACAGAATTATTTTCAAATTCGTATGCTTTGGAATCGCCTGGTTTGTTGATGGTTCATTTTCCCAATCGGACAAGTGTGATTTGGAGTTCCTCTTGGAAAACACTTTTGGCTTCGATTATTTTTACTGGTTTGATTTTGTTTTGTTTTTCATATACCATTCTTGTCATCTTTGAGCAGAAGAAAGTTTCTGAGATGAAAACAGATTTCATCAATAATATGACGCATGAATTTAAGACTCCAATTGCGACAATTTCATTGGCTGCCGATTCTATTACAAGTCCGATGATTTCTGGAAATGCCGATAAAGTGAAAAGGTTTGCAGACATCATTCGCCAAGAAAATACACGAATGAATAATCAAGTAGAAAAGGTGTTGCAAATGGCATTGATTGATAAGCGAGAGTACAAACTCAATATGCTGCAAATCAATCTACATGATATTATTAACCAAGCGGTGCAAAATTCTAACTTGCAAGTAGAGAAAAAAGATGGAAAAGTATTAGCTCAAAAGGAAGCGACGAATCCATATGTTTATGGAGATTTGACGCACGTTTCTAATATTATCAATAATCTATTGGATAATGCCAATAAATATTCGCCTGAAAAACCTGAAATAACTGTACGTACACGCAATGTGACACAAGGAGTTGAAGTTATTATACAGGACAAAGGGATAGGAATGAGTCGAGAAGCATTAAAGCATATTTTTGATAAATTTTATCGAGTCCATACGGGTAATCGACATGATGTAAAAGGGTTTGGTTTGGGCTTGAGTTATGTAAAAGCATTGATGGATGCTCATCGAGGGCAGATAGATGTGAAAAGTGATTTGGGAAAAGGAAGTTCTTTTATTCTTACATTTCCTTACAATAGTGAGTTACAAACCGTCGAAATGGACGGTTAACTATTTTCAAGATTTTCGGATAGACTATTGAACACCAACCGATTTATCCTTAACTTTAACATATGTTAAGATAATTATTTAGACAAAATCGTTCTTAGACAAATTTTGTGATCAAGTGAAAATTGGAACCAAAAAAGATCCCGTTCGATAAACGGGAAAGTGTTGATTTTAATTTTCATTTGACTTAAAACACAAGGTTTGTTTAAGAATCATATAAATGACCCGTTGATTTTCATCGACAATAACTAAAACATCCTATTTTTTGGATATAAAACTTTACAAATGACAGCAGCAAACAATCGAATACTACTAGTTGAAGACGATCGGAATTTTGGAGATGTATTGCGTTCTTATTTAGAAATGCATGACTATGATGTGACTTTGGCAACTGATGGAGAAGCGGGTTTAGAAAGCTATAATAAAGGAGAATATGACCTTTGCATTTTTGATGTGATGATGCCTAAGAAAGATGGTTTTACTTTGGCAAAAGAAATTAGAGAAAAAGATACAGAAATGCCTATTATCTTTTTGACCGCAAAAACGATGAAAGACGATGTGCTTCAAGGTTTCAAAATTGGAGCAGATGATTACATCACGAAGCCATTTAACTCTGAAGAACTGTTGTACCGAATTCAAGCAATTTTAAAAAGAAGTCAGGCGAAAGATGATCCTAGAGAAGAAATTAAAGAATTTGAAATTGGAAATTTTCACTTCAATTTTCCTTTGAGAATTTTGACATTTAGCAATGGTGCAGGGGAGGATAGTAAAGATAAATTGTCGCCTAAAGAAGCGCAATTACTTCGAATGTTTTGCATGTACAAAAATGACATCTTGCCTCGATCTGAAGCTTTGACTAAAATTTGGTCAGAGGATAATTATTTTACTGCTCGAAGTATGGATGTATTTGTCACTAAGTTAAGAAAATATTTGGCTCCTGATCCAAATATCGAAATAGTTAATATCCATGGAAATGGTTTCCAACTCTTAATAAGAAATAGCGAAGAAGCTTAGATAGAAGTCAGGTGAGAGGTCGTCTCGAGGACTCGGGACTGTCCGTAGTCAGGGACTTTTGTTTTCCCATCATTTAAAGGACAAAAATCAATTGCGATTTTTGTCCTTTTCTTTTTTAAAAATAGTGGTAGTTTTACATTCATAAATTCCATAACAAACTAATTACATTTTAATTTGAAGAATCAAATCAAACGAATCTTAGGGGTAGATCCAGGAACTAATTATTTAGGATATGCGGTAATTGAGACGAATAAAAATAAAATTAGTTTGTTGACAATTGGGGTAGTGTCGATGAAGCATCTTGGTTCACATCAATTGAAGTTAAAAAAAATATTTGAACGATTGCAAGAAATCATTGGAGCATATAGTCCTGACCATATGGCTGTAGAAGCTCCTTTTTATGGGAAAAATGTACAGTCTATGTTGAAGTTAGGAAGAGCTCAAGGAGTTGCAATTGCTGCAGCAATTACGATGGATGTCGAAATGACTGAGTATGCTCCAAAAAAAATCAAACAATCTGTAACAGGAAATGGTAATGCATCGAAGGAACAAGTTGCGGCAATGCTGGTTAATATTTTAGACCAAAAATTAGATACAGAATATTTAGATTCAACTGATGCATTGGCGGCAGCTATTTGCCATCACTATCAGTCTAGTAGTATTTTAGGGGGAGGAAAAAAACATAGTGGATGGGCCAGTTTTATCAAGGATAATCCTGATCGAATAAAATAGGAGTCATACGGTCAGATTTCCCATTGAAATGAGAATCAAATAAATAGGTTTTTCGTTGTTTATTTTGACCCCTTTTTCATACGGACACATAAAATCAGTCATAGTATCAACAATACTCCTTCTTTTACATATCCGCATGAAAAAGAAAACTGAGAACAAGGTAAACTACCGAAAACCCACATTTATTTAATTCTTATTCCATTTAGTACTCTGTAACAAAAGTTGTTTGATATTATGAGCGTTGCATTTTTATTCAAATCGAGGAACGCACGGAACCTGATAGCCTTAGCTATCAAGGTGAGTACGTGATGAAGAGTTGGATGAAAAGACATGCTCATAATATTAAAGAATTTCTGTTACAGAGTATTTAGTGTTTCCTTCATATTGTATTTTTTTTATAAACAATAAAATAGTGAAGAAATCAAAAAGCAGTAAATACACGAAGCCCTTGATACCTGACCGAGAGCGCAGCGACCAACCTGATACCTGACTCCTTTTTAACAAAATTTTGTACCTTCACCGCCAATTTTCAAATAAAAAAATGATTGCATATATCAAAGGTGAGATCACCTACAAAAGTCCAACTTACATACTCGTAGAAACTGGTGGAATCGGTTATCACGTGAACATTAGTTTAAATACTTATGCTCAGATTGAGAAGTTGGAGAAAGTCCAAATTTTGACTCATTTGCAAGTCAAAGAAGACAGCCACACGCTTTATGGGTTTGCGGAAGAGGCGGAACGGAGTATGTTTGTTTTGTTGATTTCAGTCTCGGGCATCGGTACCAATACTGCGAGAGTCTTATTATCATCTATGAAAGTGGATGAAGTAAGAATGTCGATTATGAGCGAAAATGTTGCGGCTTTTAATAAAGTAAAAGGTATCGGGCCAAAGACGGCGAAGCGAATTATTTTAGATTTGAAAGACAAAGTGATCAAAGAATCGGGCGATACTGCAATGTCAATTTCTCCAATCAACAATACAATAAGAGAAGAAGCGTTATCTGCATTGGTAGCTTTACAATTTCCAAAAATTAAGGTTCAAAAAGTGCTTAATAAAATTCTACAGCAACAACCTACTATTAGTAGCGTAGAAGAGATGATTAAACTAGCCTTAAAAAATCTATCCTAAAAAAATCAAAGATTCAATCAAAATCAAAAATGACAATTACAATTTTGTCTTTCGATTTTGATTGCCATTGTCATTTTGATTTTTTCCAAAAAAAACATATTAAAAAAAAGTAAACTTAGTTACTCTCATAACGTAAATAATTTTTATAAAAATTAGAAAAACCCATTTTGGATTTAGATTCTAATTTCTGTTAAAAAAACTTTAATAAAACAGCAACGCAATAAACTTGCGTTATCAATAAGTTGTTTCAAAAAATCTAGTTTTGCGAAATGAAAAAATTAGATTTTAGAACTTCCATTCAAAAATATATTCTGACAACCTAATTAGGTAATTATTGTCCCTTTGTAATTGTATTACCATTTTTAAATTATCGAAGCGATTACATTTTCAATTTTTTCCTTCCCTTCCATTTTAGCTGCACATGGGCAGCACTTTGGAATAGGTCTAAATCTCCCATGAAGAAATTATGAAAAACGTAAACTTACTACTTAGTTTTTTATTTGTACTTGGATTTTTTTCTGCCTCACTTGCTAATTTTGGAGGAGGTGCCAATATGGACAATCCATTTGCTCCAGAGATTATAATTAGCAATGATACCATTCCGTTCAACGAGCGATATGATGACTTCATTAATAATCCAAATTCCAATCCCTTTGATCTTGCCGATCCAAGTGTCATCGAACAAACTGTCGAATATGATCCAGCTTCTGGCATGTATATTATTTCCGAAAAAATTGGGGATGAGTATTTTAGAATGCCTTCTTATATGACTTTCAATGAGTACATGGATTGGCGAGCAAAAAAAGAAGAGCAAGAATATTTTAGGCAACTTTCGGGACTGGGTAGCAATACGAGTGTCAATGGAAAAGTGGATCCTTTGTCCAAAATGGATTTGGACAAAGATTTATTGAATCGATTGTTTGGAGGAACGGAAGTAGATATTCAGCCACAAGGAAATATTGATTTGACTTTTGGTGTAGATTTTCAAAATATCGAAAATCCAATCTTGACCAAAAGACAACAGAAGCAAGGTGGGTTTGATTTTGATATGGCTATTCAGTTGAATGTGCAAGGGTCGATTGGGGAAAAATTAAAACTATCGACCAATTATAATACGCAAGCAACTTTTGATTTTGACAATCAATTGAAATTAGAATATGATGCAGATGCATTTAGTGAGGATGAAATTATTAAAAAAATCGAGGCAGGAAATGTGAGTTTGCCACTTCGAAGTAGTTTGATTCAAGGAGCGCAAAGTTTGTTTGGATTAAAAACCGAATTGCAGTTTGGACATTTGAGGATAACAGCGATTGCCTCTCAGCAAAAATCGAAACGAGAAGCGATTGAAATTAAAGGTGGAGCGCAGGTGCAAGAATTTGAGGTGACGGGTGAGCAGTATGATGAGAATCGACACTTCTTTCTTTCTCATTATCACAGAGATCATTTTGAAGAGGCATTGGAAAATATGCCGACGATTAATAGTTTGAGTCGAATTACTAGACTGGAAGTTTGGGTAACGAATGATAGAAATGAAACGGAAGGAATTCGAGATATTGTTGCGCTTGCCGATTTGGGAGAGTATGATCGAATTACGAATGAAAATATGTTCTATGGTCAACCAACGACTCCTCGAAATAGAGATGTATTTGGAGAAGATGAGTTGCCTGAAAATAGTTCAAATGATATTTATCGAGATTTAACTCAAATTGCAGAAGCTCGTTTTTCTGACAAAACGGTAGGATTGCTAACAGGGCAATTTAGTTTTCAGCAGACTAGAGATTTTGAAAAAGTAAGAGCTCGGTTATTGAATCCAAGTGAGTACACTTATAATGCAGAGTTAGGATTTGTATCGGTAAATGTAAACTTGAGAGCTGACCAAGTTTTGGCAGTTTCGTATGAATATAATTATGGTGGGAAAGATCAAGTATATAAAGTAGGAGAGTTGGCAGAAGATGTTCCACCAACAGAAGATTCGATTACGCAGAATGTGATTTTCACAAAAATGTTGAAAAGTACTACGCAACGAACGGATCTTCCTTCTTGGGATTTGATGATGAAAAATGTTTATTCGATTGGAGCTTATCAAGTGAATCGGGATGATTTTAGATTAGACATTTATTATGATGATCCGGGAGCAGGGTTGAAGCGTTTTTTACCAGAAACAAATTTGGTCAACATTCCTTTACTTCGAATTTTTAATTTAGATAACTTAAATGTTCAAGGTGATCCAGTCCCCGATGGCGTTTTTGATTTTGTCAATAATGTAACCATCAATACTCGGAATGGTCGAATTATGTTTCCTGTCTTAGAACCATTTGGGTCATCCTTAGTAGATCAAATAGATGGAGTTGCGGATAAAGAAAAATTCTCTTTTCAAATGTTGTATGATTCGACAATTGTACGAGCGAGAGAGTTTCCAGAATTTAATCGATTCACCATCAAAGGTTCTTACAAGTCTGCGATTTCCAACGAAATTTCTCTAGGTTCATTTAACTTACCTCAAGGATCGGTGACGGTGACTTCGGGCGCACAAGTTTTGGTCGAAGGGCAAGATTATGAAATTGATTATAATATTGGTCGAATTAAGATTTTGAATGATGCGATTCTAGCATCAGGAAGTCCGATTAAAGTTTCGTTTGAGGATAATACACTTTTTGGTTTTCAGACCAAAACATTAATTGGTGTACGAGCAGATTATGAAGTGAATGATAATCTTTCTGTTGGAGGTACTTTTCTAAATTTATTTGAAAGACCATTTACCCAAAAAGTAAATATTGGAGATGATCCGATTAATAATAAAATTTATGGTTTAGATTTTAATTATAGTGCTGAGTCAGCATGGTTGACTAAGGCAGTTGATCGTATTCCATTAATTGATACCAAAGCTCCTTCCAAGATAAGTTTGGTAGCGGAGATGGCGGCACTCCAACCAGGTCACTCCAAAGCAGTTAATCAGGTAGAAGTAGATTCGGCAGGTAATACAATTAAGGATAAAGGAGGATCGGTTTACATAGATGACTTTGAAGGAAGTACGAGTAGTTATGATTTGAGGACACCATATACAGCATGGGTTCCAGCAAGTGTACCTCAAAATGATGCACAAAATAATAATCCACTTTTCCCAGAGGGAGAAGAAATTGATAGCAGACTTTCAGGAGTCAATCGGGCAGGGTTGAGTTGGTATCGAATAGATCCAAGTGTGCGAGATGATAATGATAGAGATGATGATTATGCAGCGGCAATTCCACAGGAAGAAGTTTTTAGAAATCGACAATTAACTCCTTCTGACAATCCTACTATTTTTACGTTTGACTTGGCATACTGTCCAGATGAAAGAGGCCCTTATAATTTTGATGAACCTAATGGAACAACTTATTCTGAAGGAGTGTCTAATGTAGGAGGTAAATTGAAGTTGAATAGTCCAGAAACTCGATGGGCAGGAATTATGAGATCATTAAATACGAATGATTTCCAAGCTGCGAATATTGAGTTTATTGAATTTTGGATGTTGAATCCTTTTATGGATAAAGCAGATGGTTCAGCTACTTCTGGTGCAGGAAATTTATATATTAATTTGGGAAATATCTCAGAGGATATATTACGAGATTCTCGATTGTTTTTTGAAAATGGATTACCTGGTGCAACTAATAATAGTAATCGACCAACTACAGAAACGAATCTTGCTAGAGTTCCTTTGGGGCCATTGGTGACGACAGCTTTTGATAATGATCCTGCCAATAGAGATTTACAAGATGTTGGTTATGATGGTTTGGATAATGCAGGAGAGCAAGCACTTTTCAACGATTACTTTACTTCGATCAATGCTATCGGAATTAATTTGGATGATGTATCGAATGATGATTTCGTCACACCAAGTGATGCTTCTCTTGAGCCTAATACTTTTAGTGTCGCAGACCGATATGCCAAATTTAATAACTCACAAGGAAATGCTCGAACGATAGGAAGTGTAAGTGAAATCATCGGAACGAATCAGCCAGACTCAGAGGATCTTAATAACGATAATACGCTAAGTGAGACGGAAGCATATTTCCAATATAAAATTCCATTAGTACCTGATGGAGAAGATTTGGATGGGAATACTCCTTACATCACGGATTCTATTTATGATGTTGCTTCACAAAGAACTTGGTACCGATTTAAAATTCCAATTGACCAATACACGAGTAAAGTAGGAAGTATTCAAGATTTCAGATCTATTCGATTTATCAGAATGTATATGCAAGGGTTTGATAAAAAAACCATTTTACGTTTTGCTAGATTGGAGTTGGTTAGGAATCAATGGAGACGATACCGAAGAGATATTGTTGATGGTAGTTTTATTAATTCAGGAGTTCCTTCCACAGCACTATTTGATGTGAATGCTGTAAACGTAGAAGAAAATAGTAGTCGTCAACCATTCAATTATGTACTACCATTAGGTATCGAAAGAGAGCAATCGCTGGGCGCATTTCCCAATGCCTTACAAAATGAGCAATCCCTTTCGATGAATGTTTGCGGATTGAGTGATGGAGAATCCAAGGCGGTTTTTAAAAATATAAAATTAGATTTAAGGGTGTATGAAAGAATGAGGATGTATGTCCATGCCGAAGCACCCGATATTGTAGATGATGGAGATATGAGTATTTTTATGCGAATGGGAAGTGATTTTGAAAAAAATTATTACGAATACGAAATACCATTAACGTTTTCGGATTCTGCTGCACTACCTGATTTTAGCACAGATAATGAATACAAACTTGAAGTCTGGAGAATAGAAAATGATTTTGATTTTCCATTAGAATTATTGAAAGATGTCAAAGTAAAACGGAACGAGGCAGGAACTACTCCAGATGTAGTTGGAAAAGCATTTGCGATTCAAGATCCTGATAAAATACAAAATACCGTCAGAGTAAAAGGAAATCCAAATCTTGGTAATGTAAAAGGTATCATGATTGGAATTCGAAATCCAAAAATTGATATTGAAAATAATAATACAAGTGACATCTGCGGAGAAGTTTGGGTCAATGAGTTGCGAGTAAGTGGCTTTGATGAACGAGGTGGTGTAGCAGGATTGGCAAGACTTGATATACAGTTAGCTGACTTTGGAAATGTTGCTGCGTCAGGAGCATTTAGTACAATTGGTTGGGGAGCTTTAGATCAAAAATTAGCAGATCGACAACGAGAAAGAATTCAAGAATATGCTGTTGATGTAGATTTTGAGTTGGGTAAGTTTTTCCCAGATAAATGGGGAATCAAAATTCCTGCCTTTGCTCAATATTCTAATATAGATCGAATTCCAGAATTTGACCCGTACGATTTAGATATCACACTTAAAGAAAAATTGGACAATCAAGCTTCTCAGGCAGCTAGAGATTCCATCCGAAGTCAAGCCATTGATAAAACAACCATCAAAGGTTTCAACTTTACGAATGTCAGAAAAGAACGAACGAATAAGGACAAAACTCCAATGCCTTGGGATATTTCAAATTTCACATTTACCTATGCCCAAACTCAAACGGAGCATAGTGATCCAATCATTGAGTCCGATGTCATCGATCAAAAACGAGGGCAAGTGGATTACACTTATTCTCGAAAAGCAACTTACATTACTCCGTTCAAAAAGTTGACGAAGAAACCGAAATTGAAAAAGCATCTCGGTTTAATTACTGGATTCAATTTTAATCCGATTCCAAATACTTTTTCATTTAATACTATTGCCAATCGGCAAAGGGCGGAAACTAAATATCGATTTGCGAGCGAAGACCCTTACTTCAATACTTATGTCAATAAGCAATTTGTATGGATGAGAAATTACGATATGAGATGGGATTTGACCAAAGGGTTAAAAGTCGATTATTCCGCATCAAGTCAATCTGTAATAGATGAGTTGGCTGAGTTCGATGATGTGACGAGACAGCGAAGAAGTGATGCTGAGTTGAATGCATTTATTAAAGAAAATGTTAGAAACTTAGGTCGAGATAAAAAATTCCAACAATCCATTAACGTAACCTATAAAGTACCCTTCAAATCTATCCCAGTTTTAGATTGGATAAATGCAGATGTGAAATATCGAGGTAGTTACAATTGGGATGCAGGTGCATTAAATAATTTCAACCTCAAAGATTCTGTTCACTTAGGTAACATTATTCAAAATGGACAATCACGTTCGATCAAAGGAGTTTTGAATTTTGACAAACTCTATGACAAGTCTAAGTTTTTGAAAAAAATAAATAAGAAAAAATCTACTTCAAGAAGAGGTGGCTCCAGAAAGAAAAAAACGAAGGCGACCAAAGATGATCCTAAAAAGGAAAAGAACAATAAAAAAGACAAAAAATCTAAAAAAGATAAAGAGCCAAGTAAAATGACCAAAGCATTACTCCGACCGTTGATGTTAATTCGGAAAGCTCGGTTTGATTATACGGAGGATTTTTCTACCGTTATTCCAGGATATAGTCCTACCGTAGATTTCTTTGGTCAGTCCACTAATTTCTCTCGACCTGGTTGGGATTTTGTAGCAGGTTTTCAGCCCAATGACGCTTGGTTTGACAAAGCGGTAGCTGATCCAAATGATCGTTGGATTACCAAAAGTTTCTTCTTAAATCAAGAGACCATTAGAACATATACTAAGAATTATGATGCACGATTGACCTTAGAACCTTTTGCTGATTTTAAAATTGATGTGGAAGGCAACTATTCATTTACAGAAAATGAATCTGGATTATTCAAAAACTTAGATACACTTTATGCTACCGCTGATCCTTTGGATCGAGATAATCACATCAATTATGGATTAGCTAATCAGCGTCAAATAGGATCATATACTGTTTCTTACTTTGCGATGCAAACACTTTTTCAAGATGGATTCAATAATATGGTCGAATTATTTGATCGTTACGAAGCTAATCGTTCCCTCATTTCTAAGGAATTAGGAACAGGTGTTCACACCGAAGATGGTTCTGAATATACCAACGGTTTTGGAGAAGCACAAAGAGAAGTACTTATTCCTGCATTCCTTTCAGCTTATACTAATCGAGATCCAATTGATTTTTTGAACAGTAGAGAAGGGAATATTTTCAAAACAATCCCTCGACCAAATTGGCGATTAACTTATAATGGTTTATCAAAATTACCTTGGTTCAAAGATATTCTTAAAAGTGTAAGTATCACTCATGGATACAAATCTACGTTGACAGTTAACTCATTTGAAACTAATCAACAGTATGTAAATGAAAATCCTTTTGGAAGTGAAAACATAAATGAGTTTGGAAATTATTATACTCGATTTGATATTCCAGCATTGACGATCACCGAGCAATTTTCACCACTTATCGGAATAGATATCAAAACGATAAATGATATGACCTTCCGAGTTGACTTCAAAAAATCGAGAAATTTGGATGCTGATTTCCAAACCAATGTATTGACAGAAAATAGAACAACGGAATATGTAGCTGGATTCGGATATAGATTAAAAGATGTGATCATTCCATTCTTGACAGGTAAAAAGAAGAAAAAGAAAAAATCTAAAAAGAAAAAGAATACACCAGCTACTCCAGGTGGAAGAGGAGCAAATTCCAATGTGCCAAAAGGAAATGATTTGAATATAAAATTTGATTTCTCTTTCCGAGATAATATCACGATCAATCATTATTTGGATCAAGATCTAGCAGAACCAACCAGAGGAACACGAGATATTTCAATCAATCCATCGGTTGATTATCAAGTCAATAAAAGATTGAATCTTCGATTGTTTTTTGATTACAGAAAAACAGTTCCAAAAACTTCAGCAGCTTATCCTATTACAAATACTGCTGGTGGAATCACCGTTCGATTCTCCTTAAATTAAAATGTAGCGGGACTTTCCAAGTCCCGTAAAAAAAAAACAAAAAAGTCCCGTAAAAAAACAAAAAGTCCCGTCAAAAAAATAAATAAATCAAAAGCGACTAGATAAAACTCTAGTCGCTTTTTTATTTTCACAAAAGAAAAAAAAAGAAAAACATGAGTCTAGAAAAATTCAACATCAAAACCCTCCGCACTTTTCTCCCCGCAAAAGATTATGAAATCAGTCGCAATTTTTATAAAAAAATAGGATTCCAAGAAACGTTTCACTCCAAAGAATTAGCAGTTTTCAAAACAGGTGAATTCAGTTTTTATCTTCAAAATTTCTATCAAAAAAAATGTGCAGAAAATTTTATGATGTTCCTAGAAGTCGAAAATGTAGATGAGTTTTGGAAATATTTATTATCGTTGAATTTGAAAAATGACTTTCCAACAATAAAATTGCGCGAACCAAAAACGGAAGACTGGGGAAGAGAATGTATTTTGATTGACCCAACAGGAGTGCTTTGGCATTTTGCCACTCTTTAATTTTTTTCTGAAAAAATTCTATGTGCCTGATATGAAAAAACCATAACCTTTCTCCTCCTAATTTATTATTCAAAAACAAAGAAAATTATTCCAACATAATTATTCATTTTTAATTACTTTTGCCACATGTCCAACTTGCAGCGTCTATTAGACTTGTATCGAGATAGTGCGCGGACACAACAAATTGTGGATGCGCTGCAAACTCCGACTCCGACACGCCTACAAATCGTAGGGATGACTGGAGCGCAGGATTCCTTTGTCCTGACTGGAACTTATCTCGCCAATCCTCAACATCATCTTTACATTGCGGCTGACAAAGAAGAAGCGGCTTATTTGCAAAATAATGTTTCCGCATTGTTAGAAAAGAAGGGGATTCATTTCTTTCCTGATTCCTTCAAACGTCCAATGGATTTTGAACACCTCAATTCAGCCAACGTTTTGCAGCGAACAGAAACCATCAATAAAATTTCCAATATAAAATCCATTGGTGAAATTATTGTCACCTATCCCGAAGCACTTTTTGAAAAAGTCGTTTCGCCAAAAGTGCTCAACGAAAAACAAATTTCGATTGTCAAAGATGAAAAATTAGATGTAGATTTTTTGGTCGAGTTATTTGTCGAATATGGTTTTGAGCGAGTAGATTTTGTTTATGAACCAGGACAGTTTTCGATTCGTGGAGGCATCGTTGATATTTTTTCTTACGGAAACGAATATCCATACCGTGTAGAATTATTTGATGATGAAATTGAAAGTATTCGAACCTTCGATCCGTTGACACAATTGAGTGTCAAGAAGATTGCACGCGTTTCGATCATTCCAAATATCAATACAAAGTTTTCCCAAAAACAAAAAACTTCACTCTTCAATGTCTTGCCTGAGAACACCGTGATTTGGATAAAAGACTTGGACATGCTGATTGGTAGATTGGAAATGTGTTTGGAGGAAGCGGAGAAATTTGGCAAAACAGTTTCGTCTTTAGATGAAGGAGATTTGGCAGAAATATTTCGAGACCGAGCATTTATCAAACCCGAAGAAGTGGTTCAAGACATCGAAAAATATGCTTTGTTTTTTCTCAATAAAAATTTGCATTTCAAGCCTAGCGAAAAAATAATTTTTAACAGCAAGCCACAACCTAACTTCAATAAAAACTTCAAATTACTCATCGAAAATCTCCACGAGAATCAAGCTGCGAAATTAGAGAATTATATTTTTACAGAAAATCCAAAACAGATTGATCGGTTCTACGCCATCTTTGAAGACCTCAAAGCTAATGTTCAATTTCATCCCGTGACGAAAGCTTTGAGTGCAGGATTTTTAGATTTGGATTTGAAAATTGCATGCTATACCGACCATCAAATTTTCCATAGATTTCATAAGTATAAGTTGCGTCGAGGTTTTACCAAAGACAAAGCGATTAATTTACGCATGTTGCGAGAGTTGGTGCCAGGAGATTTTGTGACGCATATTGATCACGGAGTTGGACGATATTCTGGTTTGGAAAAATTAAATATCAATGGTCAGACGCAAGAGTCTGTTCGATTATTTTATAAAAATAATGATGTACTTTATGTGAGTATCAACTCGCTGCACAAGATTACAAAGTTCGTCGGCAAGGAAGGCAAACCGCCAAAGTTGAGCAAGATTGGTTCAGATACTTGGAAGCGATTAAAAAATACGACCAAACGAAAAGTCAAAGACATTGCCAAGGAACTCATCAAATTGTATGCGCAACGAAAAGCTGCAAAAGGGATCGAACATCCCGAAGATGATTATTTACAAATTGAGTTAGAATCGAACTTTATGTTTGAGGATACGCCTGACCAAGCGAAGGCAGTTCAAGCGGTAAAGGAAGATATGCAAAAGGCATATCCGATGGATCGATTGATTTGTGGAGATGTTGGTTTTGGGAAAACGGAGGTGGCAGTTCGTGCTGCTTTCAAATGTGTTTTGGGAGGAAGACAAGTGGCTATTTTAGTTCCGACGACTATTTTGGCCTTGCAACATTTTAAGACTTTTGGGAAAAGATTAGAAGAGTTTGGCGTGACAGTAGATTATATCAATCGCTTCCGAACGACGAAGGAAAAGAAAGCAATTTTCGAAAAACTGAAAGAAGGAAAAATTGACATCGTCATCGGGACGCATGGAATATTGAGCAAAGATATTGGATTTAAAGATTTAGGTTTACTCGTCATTGATGAAGAACAAAAATTTGGCGTAGCCGCAAAAGAAAGATTACGAAACTTAAAAGTCAATGTCGATACTTTGACTTTGACCGCCACTCCGATTCCTCGAACGATGCAATTCTCTTTGATGGCAGCGCGTGATTTGAGTGTGATTAGAACTCCACCGTTGAATCGTCAACCGATTCACACCGAGATTCGAGTATTTAATTTGGAACTGATCCGAGATGCAATTGAATATGAAATTAATCGAGGTGGACAAGTTTTCTTTGTGCATAATCGAGTGAAGTCCTTACCAGAAATTACGGTCATGTTGCGCAAAATTTTGCCAGACATCGACATCGCTTCGGCACATGGTCAGATGGAATCGAAGCAACTCGAAAAGACCTTATTAGATTTTATTGACCGACAATATGATGTGTTAGTTTCTACAAATATTATCGAAACAGGACTCGATATTCCAAATGCAAATACTATCATCATCAATAATGCGAATCAATTTGGAATGAGTGATTTGCATCAATTGCGTGGGCGAGTTGGACGAAGTAACAAGCGAGCATTTTGTTATTTGTTTAGTCCTCCGATGTCCACTTTGACAACTGATGCAAGGAAACGATTGCGAACCATCGAAGAGTTTTCTGACTTGGGGAGTGGATTTAATATTGCGATGAAAGATTTGGATATTCGAGGAGCTGGAAATTTATTGGGCGGTGAGCAGAGTGGTTTTATTACAGATATTGGTTACGAAACTTATCAGAAAATTTTAGAAGAAGCGATTCAAGAATTGAAGGAAACAGACTTCAAAGAATTGTTTAAAGAAGACTTGAAGAAAGAAAAAACATATGTTAGGGATGTGCAGATTGATACCGATATCGAAATGTTGATTCCTGATAAGTATGTCAAAAATACGCAAGAGCGACTGAGTCTTTATACGCAAATGGATTCATTAAAAGATGAAAAAGAATTACAAGTATTTGGAAGACAACTCAAAGATCGTTTTGGAAAAATCCCTCGACAAGTGCGAGAATTGTCTGATGGTTTGCGTTTGCGTTGGGCTTGCAAAAAATTGGGTTTTGAACGAGTGATTTTAAAAAATAAAAAATTACGTTGCTATTTTATCGAAGATCCGCAGTCACGATTTTACGAGTCGGATTTGTTTAATCAATTGTTAGCTTTCTTGGCGAAGGATGGAGTGAAGTATGGTTTGCATATGAAAAAATCAAGAAAGCATATAATAGTGGTAAGGGATGGTGTGAAGACATTGAAGCAAGCAAGGATGGTTTTGGATAAGATGAAGGAGGGAGTTGAGGTTGGGGTGTAAGATGATTAGAATAGCATCTCACGAGTGTTTTTTTTTCATTTTTCTGTTGAATGAAAAGCTAGTTCTTACAAAAAAATAGCTTCTATGGAAACTATTTCGTAACTTGCATCGTTATAAACAATAAGTCATTTAAAATATATGTTGAAAATCTCCTCACCAAATATCAATCTATTTCACTTCTATTAGCTTTTTTAGCATTAGAATTTTATCAATTTTATTTCTTACAATGATGCGTTGACATTGCATCTAACTTATTCTTTTAATTCAAAAAAAATTTAATCATGGCTAGAAAGAAGCACTTTACTAAAACAGTTGGACTGTATTTTTTTAATATTAAAATGGGACATAACAATACCATTACAATTTCTCGAACAACAAAAGAAGATGCAGAATATGCATTTTCCAATTATTTAAATCAAAAGAAGGATGCTGAATGGTTAGGAAAATGGGATGGGAAAAAGTTCGTTGAAACAGAATGGAAGGTCGCTTCTTAAATTAGGAAAGCACATATTTTCATATGTAACATATAAATATTGCTAAGTAAAAAAAGGATGAAAATTTATTTTCATCCCTTTTTTTTTGCTCAAAAAATTCTGATTAATTCGGTATTAAGCTAATTTCAAAAAATACCTTCCAACCGACACCACCATTTCTTATTTTTCGTTAAGTTTGCATATTCATTTTTAAAAAAAGAATAATAATTACAATTAATACTTCAACCACATATCGGTCTATTGCATCAATATTCATAGCCATTTTGCTATTGAATGCGTCTGTGTTTAAAGAAATACATACATTCTTTTTGCATGACCATCATGAGCATGAAGTCGAGCATAATAATATTTGTAACCATTCGACTCATATGCATGAAATCGAATATGTAGTGTTGGATTGTTCTATTTGTGATTTTCATTTTTCTCCTTCAGAAAAAACAGTTGATATTCTCTCGAACTCAATTGTGCTTCCAACAACTGAAATGAAGTGTTTTTATAAAGAAAATATTTCGTTTCGAATAGGAGATCCTCTCCCAATGCTTCGGGCACCGCCCATTCATATTTAATTCTTTCAGTCAAATTTTAAATTATGGTCAAACGAAAATATCATCTTTCCAATCATGCGAAAGATGACTATCTGTATGCGTTTACCAACTTATTTTATTTTAAAAAAATGGTTTTTTGACAAACCTCGCACGTACTAGTTTTGCCAAAGAACGAAAAAAATTAAATTATGAAAAATCTTAAATTTCTTTTCATCTTAAATATTCTATTCGCAGTTCTATTTTTAAACTCTTGTAAAGACGATGATGTCATAGATGATGATGACGAAGAGTTAATTACAACGGTGATTTATACTCTTACTCCAACTTCAGGAGATGTGGTTACGCTTACATTTTCTGATCCAGATGGTGATGGAGGAGATGCTCCAGTTATCACAGGAGGAACACTTCAAGCCAATATGAACTATACAGGAGCTCTTGATTTAAAAAATGAATCTGAAACTCCTGCTGAGAGTATTACGGAAGAAATTGAGGATGAAGATGAAGAGCATCAATTCTTCTTTTCAACAGCTGGGGGACTTGATTTGACCGTAGCATATGATGATGTGGATGAAGATGGAAATCCTTTAGGTCTAGCTACCAACTTGGTTACAGGTGCAGCTTCAACAGGAACCTTACAAGTAACTCTTCGTCACGAACCCAATAAATCAGCTAGTGGAGTTTCAACGGGAGACATTACTAATGCAGGTGGAGAAACAGACATTGAAGTAATTTTCGACCTTGTTATTCAATAATTTTTATTTTAAATCTATTTGAAGAAGGCAGATGTGGAGGTTGAAATACGTAGCATATTAATTTTTTTCTTTAGAAAAAAATTCTGCGATTCTCGATCTCTGTATCTGCTTTCGTCAGATAAGTTTAGATGAAGATATTATCTAAGACTAACATGATGAAAATAAAATTCTTATTATTGTCGGTTTTGTTTTTTCCAAAATTCATTTTAGCACAAGATTGTAACATTACACTTACAGGCGTAATTTTAGATAAAGGAACGAATATTCCATTGGAGTATTCTACCATTTTTTTGGAAAATATAGGAGAAGGAACGATTACAGATGAGCAAGGTTTTTTTGAAATAAAAAACATTTGTCCCGCAGAATATCACATCAAAGTAAGCCACATCGGTTGCCAAGGTGAGGAACAATTTATCAAAATACAAAAAGATACTTCGCTAAAAATTTACTTGAGTCATCATGCAGAGTTATTGGATGAAGTGGTGATTCATGGAAGCCATGAAGATAAATCTACCGAATTAAGTCAAACTATTAGTCGTGCTAAAATCGCTAGTGAAGGCAACAAAAACCTTTCAGATATTTTAGAAAATATTACAGGAGTAAGTGTTTTAAAAAATGGTTCAGGTATTTCAAAACCTGTCGTGCATGGACTTTTTGGAAATCGTGTGGTTATCCTGAATAATGGAATTGCACAGTCTGGACAACAATGGGGAAATGACCATGCACCCGAAATTGATCCATTTGTCGCCGACCATCTTTCGGTGGTTAAAGGAGCAAGTGCTTTGGCTTACGGAGGCAATTCTCTAGGAAGTGTTGTACTTGTCGAGACAGATCATATTCAAAAAGATCCACATTTGCATGGCGAAGTAAATTATACTTTGCAAACGAATGGCTGGGGACACACCTTAAATTCTACTATCGAAAAAAATGATAAATGGGCTGCTTGGCGATTGACAGGAACACTCAAGCGGCAAGGTGATAACCGTACGCCAAATTATTTTTTGACGAATACTGGCAAGCAAGAAAATAACCTTGCGTTACAAGTGGAAAAAGATTTTCATCCAAAATGGAAAACTGATTTTTATTATAGTTTGTTTAATACCAAAATTGGAATCTTGCGAGGTTCACATATTGGTAATTTGACTGATTTGAAAGAGGCGATAGGTCGGAGTGAACCTTTCTCTATTGAGGATAAATTTTCTTATGACATTGAATCTCCAAGACAAGAAGTGACGCATCATTTAGTGAAAGTCGAAACTAAATATTTGATGGATGATGAAAAAATCATTAAATTCAAATACGGTGGACAGCTCAATAATCGCCAAGAATTTGATATCAGAAGAGGGGAGAGAAGTAATCGACCTTCTTTGGATTTGTCTCTTTTTTCTCATCATGGAGAAGTAGCTTATAATGGATTAGTTGGGAAAAAGATATTTTTAAAAGCAGGCGTTCAATTTGATATGACTGACAATGGAAATATTCCTGGAACAGGAATTTCTCCTTTGCTTCCCAACTATCGAAGTTATCAAACATCGACTTATTGGATTGTTCAAAATGATCAGGCGAAAGAATGGTTGTTTGAGTTCGGAGGAAGATTTAGTCTGAAGCAATTGACTGTAAAAAGATTAACTCGAACCATTCCAAAAGAGGTAGAAGTGTTGGATCATTTATTTCAAAATTATGCGTTGTCCACAGGTTTTCGTTGGAAAAAAAATGACTTTTTTAAAACGAATTTCAACATCGGATATCTATTGCGAGCACCAGAAGTGAATGAATTGTATAGTTTTGGGTTGCATCAAGGTGTGAGTGGAATCGAAGAAGGGAATCCAAACATGGAGGTCGAAAAATCTCTAAAAGCCCTGTGGTCATTGGATTTTAGCATTCAACATAAGCTTTTTGTACAAGCCTTGGGATATTTTCAGAAGGTTCAAGATTTTATTTTTCTTGAGCCGCAAGAGGAATTTCGATTGACGATTAGAGGAGCATTTCCTGTTTTTTTATATAAACAAACAGATGCAAATATTGCAGGTTTGGATTTGTTGATGAAATATGAACCGCAACGAAATTTGAATTTTATTGCTAAGTATGCATTGGTTCGTGGCTATGATTTGACAAATGATATTGGCTTGGTGAATATACCTTCTGACAATATTTTTTCTTCGATGACTTACACTTTTAAGGATGGAGAAAAATGGAAAAATAACTTTTTTACGATTAATGGTCGCTACGTTTTTCAACAAAAAAGAATTACGGAATCGCAAGATTTATTATTACCGCCTGATGATTATTTTTTGCTAGGAATGCAAGTCGGAACGAATTATGAATGGCAGGAATCTAGCTTGAAAATTTCACTTCGAGCAGAAAATTTATTGAATTCAACTTATCGAGATTACCTGAATCGGTTGCGATATTTCGCAGATGAGAATGGAATTAATGTGAGCTTGAATTTGAATTATCGGTTTTAAAAAAGAATTTTTTTTTTGGATAAATTTTTTAATATCAGTTTCCCTACCGTACACTTTTAGAAGTGTGTAAGAAAAGTTGCATTTATGAGTTGAATATTTAATTCTCAATCTTTAAGTGTTCTTTAAGTACTTATATCGAAGTACTTAAATACTACTATTCAAAATCAATTGATAGTAAAATGCAATCATATTTTTATAATTCTCCACGCTGATTCGTTCGTCGATTCCATGGATTCTTTTTAGATCATCCTTCGTAAATTGAATCGGCATAAAACGAAAAATATTTTCACTTACGGGCTCATAATGTCGGCTATCCGTTCCTGCAATTACCAAACTTGGACTCACTAAAGCATCAGGGAAAATTTCTCTAGACGTTTTTTGTAAAGCATTAAAACCAAAAGAACTCGAACTCGAAACCTTCGAAGGTTCACTCGAAAAAGAAGCATCTTTCTTCGATATTTTCACTCGCTCATCATCAATTGTTTCTTTTAAATATACGATAACCGTTTCGCTAGTTTCTCCTGGAAGAATTCTAAAGTTAATTGTTGCGGAAACATTCGTTGGGAGCACATTATCTTTCACGCCACCATGAATCATCGTTGGTGCAGTCGTCGTTCTAGTGATCGCATTGGAAGAAGGAGCTTTTGCTAATTGTGATTTTAAAATACCTCCAAACAACCATTGGTTAGCAAAAATTGCTTTGTTTGGCAAAGTCATTTCTGGCCCAAGATGATCGAAAAGTTCTTTGGTATTTCCAGCCATGACTGCGGGGAAAGGATGATCTTCCAACGTCGCCAAAGCATGACTTAAAATGCCAATCGTAGTTTCTTGAGGCGGCATCGCAGCGTGTCCACCATGCTCTAAATTCACTTCCAATTCCAATGTACAATATCCTTTTTCACCTGTTCCAATCAAAGCAACTGGCTGAGTCAAACCTTTTATTGCATCTTCCAAAATGATCGAACCTTCATCCAAAACATATTCAAAATTTATTTTTTTCTGTAAGCAATATTCAACGATAGCTTGCGCACCATTTTTCCCACCAACTTCTTCATCATGCCCAAATGCAAAGTAAATCGTTCGTTGTGGTTCGTAATTTTCTTTCAGTAAAATTTCTGCTGTTTCGAGAATTCCCATGGCACTTACTTTATCATCGAGTGTGCCTCTTCCCCAAATAAAATTATCTTTGACCTTGCCGCTGTAAGGTGGTTCAGTCCATCGAGCTTGACTTTCTTTTTCCACAGGAACAACATCCAAATGTGCCATCAAAAGGTATGGTTTTAAATTTGGATTACGACCTTGCCATTTGTAAATTCGACTGAATTGGTTGATCGAAGTTTTTTCCAAAAGAGAATCTACCAATGGAAAAACCGAATCGACATAATTATGATATTCAATAAATGCAGCAGTATCAATATGAGTGGAATAGGAAACGGTCGCAATTTTTGTAACGTCAGAAAGACGTTGAACGACTTTGTCACTCACCTTTATTTTATCCACAGCGTTGACATCAATTTGTTTGGAAGAGTAACTAACGGTATTGATAATTACGATAGCGGTAACAATCAAAAGCACAGAAAGAAAGAGGCGACGTAATAATCGTTTAAGTTTTCTCATTTTTAGTTTTTTGTAAAATGGGGGCAACCACAGGGGAATGCCCTTAGGAACCGTTCCTTACGTTTACATGTTCAATAAAGTGTTTCGTTTTTTTGCAAAAGTAAATTAAATCAAAATGATTTTAGTTTATTTTTTTAGAAAAAACACATATAATAATATTTAATAAAAAATCATTCCGAAATGAAAGTTTGCGGTTTTTCTTTTGTCAAAAATGCGATAAAATATGACTATCCAATCGTGGAAGCGATCCAGTCTATTTTGCCTGTTTGCGATCAAGTGGTCGTTGCAGTTGGAAAGTCAGAGGATGACACTTTGGAATTGATTCAAGGAATTGATTCTGAAAAAATAAAAATTATCGAAACTGTTTGGAATGAAAATTTGCGAGAAGGAGGAGCCGTTTTGGCGAAGGAAACAGACAAAGCATTTGCTGCAATTGGAGAAGAGTTTGACTGGTGTTTTTACATTCAAGGCGATGAAGTAGTGCATGAAAAGTACCACGACGAAATCAAGAAACAAATGCAATTTTTTATAGAAAAGAAAAATGTAGAAGCATTGTTATTTCATTACAAACATTTTTACGGTTCGTATGATTTTGTTGGAGATTCTCGAAAATGGTATCGAAGAGAAGTGAGAATTATTCGCAATGATAAAAATATTCATTCGTGGAAAGATGCCCAAGGTTTTCGGAAAAATGGAAAAAAACTAAAAGTGAAATTAATTGATGCAGTAATTTTTCACTACGGTTGGGTGAAGCATCCAAAGTATCAGCAATTAAAACAAAAAAACTTCAACAAACTTTGGCATTCCGATGATTGGGTAGCGGAGAAAATTCCAGATGTGGATGCATTTGATTATTCAGAAATTGATGCGTTGAAAAAATTTGAAGGAACACATCCTAAAGTGATGCAGGAAAGAATTGGAAAAGTGAATTGGGATTTTTCATTTGACCCGACGAAAAAGAAAATGAGTTGGAAAAATTATTTTTTGAAGAAGTTGGAAGATGTTTTTGGATGGAGGATAGGGGAGTATCGGAATTATAGATTTTGAATTTAACGATCGACTGTCTTCTAGCCAGCCTTTGATTTTCTACAAATTCAACCAATAATTGACTTTTAAAACCAAAGCTCTATTTTTCACATTCAGATTTCCTGTCAAATAATTTTCAGTATAAACTAAATACAAATCCGACATTGGTTTGAATCGCCAATTGAATCGACTATTGATATTAAAATTATCGGTCTGCGTATTGTATTGCAAAAAGGTAGTAAAAAATAAATTTCGATTGAAGGAGATTTCAAACTTTGAACCGACTAAGGAAAAGTTAGCTTCACCATATTCTTCAGGAAAACTAGATAAATTCTGTTGAGAAAAATTAATTCCTGCCGTGATGAATTTCTTAAAACGATAATTTAATTCACTCCTCAAGTCAAAACGATTCCCTTCGTACTCACCACCAAAACCAACTTTGCTAGACCAATGCAAACGGTTTAATTTTCCAGAATCGAAAGACAAAGAAAATTTTCGATTAGGATAATTACCTTCCCAAAATGGAGCATCCAAACCATCTAAGGTGAAAGGTAAAAATAATCTTGGCGAAAGATGAAAGGCAGTCAACTCCAATTCGCTCGAATTCAAAAACCTAAGAATCAAACCTAAATCAGCGTCGTGTTCTTGGTAAGTAAAACTCGTTTGGTCTGTAAAAATATTGACATCAAATTTCACACTCCAAAAATCAATTTTACTATTTTTATTTTTTGAAAAAAAGCGATAATAACCATTGCTACGAATTTGATTGTAAGCAACTCGGTAGATCGTATCTTTGTTTTGATGAAAGAGGCGAGGCACATATCCCATGTCTGTCAAATAATTTTTTCCTACTCCATCAATACCAAAAAAGAGCGAAGCTTTTTTTGATCTATATCTGATTTTTCCGTCATAGGCAAGGCCATTAGAAATTTCTCCATCAGAATTTGAATAGTGCAAAAATGCTTTTCCAGTCCAAAGTGAATTTCTCGAACGAAAATCAAATTCTAAGCCAGCTACTCGATTGAAATTATTTTTTTTGATATAATATCCATCAACGCCTTGCCTATTTGCCCAAAAAACGGTGACACTCGAACCACCCAAAATTGTTTTTTGAATAGCTGCAATGGAATAGTTTTGAGATTCTTTTCCGACTGATTCGACACCTCCAGTCTGCACCGTCATCAATCCGATTTGCCAGTTTTTATTTAATTTTCCACTCAGTCTTGCGCCAAAATGAATCGGTACAGGATCTGCTCCAGCACTTCCGATACGTCTTGAAAAATAAGGTCGCACTCGACTATTTCCCAAGCCTGAAAACAAATCGCTATTTTCTAAAAACAATAATCTTTTCTCTGGGAAAAATAATTCAAACCGATTCAAATCAATCACTTGTTGGTCAACTTCGACTTGCGAAAAATCAGGATTGATCGTAAAGTCAAAACTTAACGAAGAGGTTAATGCAACTTTTGCATCCAATCCAACTTTGGGTTTTAAATTTGTAGGAGTATTGTTATGATAATCTTTTTCAGCACTAACTGCGGAATATGGGATGACTGTAATTTTGGAGTTTTGAGGAGTTGGTAAAGTTATCCACTTGATTTTTCCAGCTTGAGCTAAGGTCGCTACTTCAAATCCACGAATGACGGGTGACCAAGTGGAGACTTCATTTTTGCTCAAATCATTGCGTGCGAAATTGACTCCCCAAGTAGAATTATGATTAGAAAATCTTAAAGTTTTGAGCGGGATTTCCATTTCGACTGACCAAAATTTTCCGTCAGGACTTTGAAAAACTTCTGCTTTCCATAGTCCATCCCAATTGAGCTGAACGCCTTTGGTTCCTCCTCGTGGAATGATTCCATCTCTTTGCACTCCTTTTGGATTTACGCCGAAAGTCATTCCGCCAGCAGCATCATTGAATAAATCAAGGAATACAACAAAAGCATCATTTTCCCTAAAGTCAAAATCTCGTTTTAAGGATTGAATGACATATTCAGTAGGCAAGGCATTTTTACAAATCGCTCCAATGTATAAATTATTTTCATCAAAAAGCATTTTTACTTCAGTCGAAGAAGATGCTTGGAGAGAATCGTAAGGATAATGCATTTGAAAATCAGAAGCGGTTGCGGCAGCTGCCCAAGTGGCTTCATCAAGCATTCCATCTAACTGAATTGGAGTAGAAATTTTTAGAGGAGAGATAGAGCGATCTTGTCCATGAATGGTAGTTACCATCAAGATTAAAAGTGATGTAAAAAGTATGATTAGTTTTTTAGACAAAAGTTCAATTTTTCTAAAAGAAAATTCTTTGCGATTTTTTTAAAACATAAAAAATCTTATTTGAAAAAATGGCATATAAAATATCATAAAAATGCGAATTAAATAAATTCAGAATCTATTTAGTTCGCATTCCTTTAATTAGTTCGTACTTAATTTTTATGATTGCCGAAGGTATAATCATAAAACTGGGGGTGTTTTTTTAAGCTCTCATCATTTTTGACCAACCCAATCGGAAAACAATTAGGAGGACAATTAGTAAAAGTAAAAAGTACATAATTGGGATTGAGGTGAAAGCATAAATACGCGTTTTTTCCAAAAACCACATGATGGTAAATAAAACT
>Ga0114956_1000314_pt1 | contig 33351 bp, 30 predicted proteins | sample MaitaG_FD_87304 | JGI IMG/M metagenome (GOLD analysis project Ga0114956, IMG submission 87304) | Marine algal microbial communities from Maine, USA - Maine_Asex2 metaG | ecosystem: Host-associated > Algae > Red algae > Unclassified | place: Maine, USA | collected 2015-01-05 | reverse complement strand
CGCGCTTTTCGGCATCGCTTGGCAGCTGTTCGACCTCAGCCATGAGCTGATCGACGACTTCCTGCGCCAGCGCCGCGGTGTCGACGACAACATCGACGGTTTCGTCGAGCACGATGCCCTGGGCCGCAAAGAACGTACGGATCTGGGAGATGACTTCTTCGGTCAGCTCGATGGCCTTCAGGACGTCGAGTACTTCGTCGAGCGGAAGATGTCCGGCTGTGGCCTTCGCCATGACGCGATTGAGGTCGGCGTCGGAGACGGCGGGCCACGGCGATGTGACCATGGCCGGAGCAAGTGGCGCGGCGGTAGTGTCTTCCGGCTCTTCGCCGTCACTACTGCTCATTGCGACATTCGGCACGTACTCATTCCCTCGGTGTTGGAAGCCACGCTACCAACTCCTCTGCGACGGCAAGGTCGAAATTGGTGTCCAGGACCTTTGGTATCAGCGACTGTAAGCCAACAATTGCTTTGTCGATGGTCGGGCTCGGCGAATGTTTCGCCTCCCCACGCAATCGACCAAGCTCCCGCCGAGCTGAGTCATACAGTAACTGTCCGACGATGGCCGGACCCTCGCCATCGGGTTCGTCGAGCACAGCGAGCTGAGCGAGCAGCGCGCCGATCGCGGGTGAGGCGTCGGCGATTGCATCGTGCAACGTCTCGTGCGCGATCAGCGCCAGAAACACCTGCTGATTACGGCTGGTACGGAACATCGCCGCGTTGAGATACGGCGGGATGTGCTCCGGTCGGTGAATGGCAAGCCGCAAAACCTGCGTCTCGGTGTCGTCGTCGAACGACTCGGGCTCGGCGAACTCAGGAGGCGGTTCGCCATAGGGCGGCGGGCCATCGTTGTAGTTGCCGCGCCGCTCTTGCTGCGGCGGTGGGGCTGGCGCCGCAAGGATCTGACGCAGACGGTCGGGTTCGACGCGACACGCGTCGGCGACCTGCATAACGTATTGATCGCGAACGAGGCCGCTCGGATGCTCACGCACGACGCCCATCGCCTGCTCGGCCGTTCGGGCTCGACCTTCAGCGCTGTCCAAATTGCCACCGTCGAGCACCCGCTGCACCCGGAAGCCGAGAAACGGTTGGGCCTCCTCGACCGCGGCCGCGAGCGCTTCCGGGTCCGATCGTGCGAGGTCGGCTGGGTCAACGCCATCGGGCAGTCGCACGACCGCGACGTCGACTTCGTACTTGCGTTCCCATTCGTAGATTCTTTCGGCCGCCGCTTGGCCCGCCGCGTCCGCGTCGAATGCGAGCACGAGTCGTTGCGAGAACCGCTTGAGCATCCGCACGTGGTCTTCGGTCAGCGCGGTGCCGCAGGTGGCAACGGCCCGATGCATGCCGGCCCGGGCGAAACCGATGACGTCGGTATAGCCCTCGCAGATAATCGCCTCGTTGGCCCGGACCATTTCGTCCTTGCTCCAGTTCAGCCCATACAGCAGTCGGCTCTTGGCATAGATCGTCGACTCGGACGAGTTCTTGTACTTCGGCCCCTCGCCTTCGGGCAGCTTGCGTCCACCAAAGCCCGACGCCGCGCCATTGACGTCGAAGATCGGAAACACGATGCGGGCCCGGAAGTGATCCTGCAGCCGGCCTCGCTTGTTGACGAAGCCCAGGCCGGCACCAACGAACACGTCGCGGCTGACCTTCAACGATTGGGCGAGAATGTCCCAGCCATCGGGGGCCCAACCGATCTTGTAGGCCCGAACCATGTCGCCATCGAGGCCGCGCGACCGTAGGTAGCTGCGAGCTTCACGGGCATCTGGCGCGGTTAGAAGTCGATCGTGATACCAGTTGGCCGCAGCGTCGACTGCATCGTGCAACTGGGTGCGTTTGCGGCGGCCCGCGCCTTCGTCTTTGTCGGTGTAGCGCAGCGTGATGCCCGACTTCCGAGCGAGGTACTCGACCGCCGACACAAAGTCGAGGTGTTCGATTTCTCGAACGAACGTGATTGCGTCGCCCGACTTCTGACAGCCGAAGCAGTGGTACAAGCCATCTTCGCCATTGACCGAGAACGACGGCGACTTCTCGTTATGGAACGGACACAGCCCTTGCCACCGCCGGCCGACCTTCCGCAACTGCAGGTGGCCCGAGATGATCTGCACGAGATCGGTGGCGTCTCGTACCTTCCGGATGTCTTCGTCCTCAATGCCCACGGCGCACCACCATGACACAGACCGCTGACGGACTCACAAGCGCCGACCGGCTACGCACCCGGCGCGGCAGTCGATGACTCGGCGACGATTTGGGCCGCGGCGAGGCGGGCGACGGGGACGCGGAACGGGCTGCACGACACGTAGTCGACGCCGGCTGCGACCAGCGTGCGGATCGACGCCGGATCGCCGCCGTGTTCACCGCAGATCCCAACACTGAGATCGGGGTCGGCGGTGCGGCCTCGCTCCACTGCCATCGTGACCAGCGCTCCGACGCCCGAGGCATCGAGCTCGGCAAACGGACTCTGCGCTAACACGCCATCGTCGAGGTACCGGCTAATGACCGGCGCTTCGACGTCGTCGCGACTGAAGCCAAACGTGAGCTGGGTCAGGTCGTTCGTGCCGAACGAGAAGAAGTCGGCGTGCAGCGCCAACTCGTCGGCGGTGAGCGCCGCTCGGGGCGTTTCGATCATTGTGCCGACCGGCACATCGCCGTGGCCCCGGGCCAACAGTTCACTGCGGACGAGATCGACGGCCATCTGCAGCTCGCCGACGATGCTGACAAGAGGAATCATCACCTCGGCGATTGGCGCGCCGCCGGCAGCCACCCGATCGTCCAGCGCCAACGCTACGGCCTCGACCTGGGCCCGATAAATCGATGGACGGCGGATCGCCAGGCGCACGCCGCGAACGCCGAGCATCGGATTGTGTTCTTCGTTCTCGGGCAAGAACTCATGCAGCGGCGCATCGAGGAGGCGAATGATCACCGGCAAACCATCCATCGCTTCGAGCACCGCGACGAAGTCGGCCCGCTGTTGTTCGACAAGCGCCGTCAGCGCGTCAGCCGCTTCGGGGCTTCCTTCGGTCGCTCGCAGCACGCGCTGCACGAAGGGAAGCCGGTCGCCGAGGAACATGTGCTCGGTACGGCAGAGGCCGATGCCTTCGGCGCCGAGCTCTCGAGCATTTGCTGCGTCGGCGGCGGTGTCGGCATTGGCGCGCACGCCGACCGCACTCCCCCGCACGTCGTCAGCCCAGCCAAGCAGTTCGAACAGTTCGTCAGGGATGCCAGCCTCGCTGACGCCAAGGTCGCCCCGAAAGATATTGCCAGCGGCGCCGTCGATCGTGACGACCTCGCCTTCGGTAATGACGACGACGCCATCGTTCGTAGTGATCGACATCGTCCGTGGTTCCGCCGCGGTGTCGAACGCCAGCGCCTCGGCGCCACACACCGCAGGCAGGCCCCAACCTCGGGCGACGACGGCCGCATGGCTGGCCAGGCCACCGCTTGCGGTGATGATGCCGTCGGCGATATGCATGGCGGGCTCGTCGGCGGGCGTGGTTTCGAGTGCCGCCAACAGCACGGTCTCGCCCCGATCGGCGGCATCGAGCGCAGCGTCGACATCGAAGTACACCTGACCCGCGGCTGCACCCGGTGACGCGCCGATGCCGGTCGCGACCGGTTGCGGTTCGGCGGCATGTGCGTCGGCGGACATCGACGCGTGCAGCAGCGATTCGACTTCCGCTGGGTCGACGGCCCGAACGGCGCCGAGCTGCGTCAATTCGCCGCGGCGAACCGCGCGCACCGCGTCGACGATCGTCCGCTTTGGCGCTGTGGTCATTGCACCAATCTAGACAATGCCTGCCTAGCTAATGCCTGCTTAGGCCGTCAGCCGTTCGTCGAGGTGGGTCACAAGCTCGGCGATCGGGACGCGGACCTGCTCCATGCTGTCTCGTTCGCGTATCGTCACCGCCTTGTCGTCGAGCGTGTCGAAGTCGACCGTGACGCAATAGGGCGTGCCGATTTCATCTTGTCGGCGGTATCGCTTGCCGATGGCCTGGGTGATGTCGTAGTCGGTCATGTACCGCGGCTGCAGCTGCGCCAGGATCTCCTCGCACGGCCCAATCAGCTCTTCCTTCTTCGACAACGGCAGTACGGCCACCTTGTACGGGGCCAGGCGATGGTCGAGGCGCAGCACGGTGCGCGTGTCGTCGCCGACCTGCTCTTCGTCATACGCGGACAGCAAGAACGACATCATGGCGCGGGTTGCACCAGCGGCCGGTTCGATCACGTGCGGCTTGTACTTCTCGTTCGCGGCCTGGTCGAAGAACTCGATCCGCTCGCCTGAATGCTCGGCGTGTTGCGTGAGGTCGTAGTCGCCACGATTGGCGACACCTTCGAGCTCACCCCAGCCCCACGGGAACAGGTACTCGACGTCGGAGGTGCCCGACGAATAGTGCGACAGTTCATCGGCGTCGTGGGCTCGCAGGCGCAGCTTGTCTTCGGGGATACCAAGGTCGATGTACCACTGATACCGCTCATTGCACCAGTACTCGTACCACTGTTGCGAATCGGCGGGCGGAACGAAAAACTCCATCTCCATCTGCTCGAACTCACGAGTACGGAACACGAAGTTCCCCGGCGTGATCTCGTTGCGGAACGACTTGCCGATCTGGGCAATACCGAACGGCGGCTTCTTGCGAGTCGTGTTCAGCACGTTCATGAAGTTCGTGAACATGCCCTGCGCGGTCTCGGGCCGCAAGTACACGTCGTGACCGGCGCCCTCGACCGGACCAGCGTGAGTCTTGAACATCAGGTTGAAGGCCCGCGCCTCGGTGAACGTGTCTTTGCCGCCGCAGTTCGGGCAGAGCGACGGGTCGTCGAGTTGGTCTTCGCGAAAGCGCTCGTTGCAGTTGCGGCAATCGACGAGCGGATCGGTGAAGTTCGCGAGGTGGCCGGACGCTTCGAACACCTGCGGCGGAGCAAGAATTGCGGCATCGAGACCGACCACGTCATGGCGCATCTGCACCATCGAACGCCACCACTGGTCCTTCACATTTCGTAGTAGGAGGACACCGATCGGCCCATAGTCGTACGTCGAACGAAAGCCGCCGTAGATCTCGGCTGACTGGAACACAAACCCGCGCCGCTTCGAGAGGTTGACGATCTTGTCCATCAAGCCGCTGTCGGCGCTTGCATCGGTGTCGGGGGATTGCTCAGGTGCCATGGATCCGAAGGTTAACCCGACCTGTCGCAACCGAGCGGGTGATTCGCCTGATCCCGCGAAGCCATTGCATCGACCGACTTCTGCGCACCGCGGTGCCGACCATCGGTCGTGCGGTTCGCGTGATGTGAGTGCCTACCGTGGTACGAATGTCCACTGTGAACGACCCTGTGTACTCCGCCCCGAACACTGCCGGTAGCGCTGGTCCGCTCGTCGACCCAACCGACATCGTTGGCCGTCGAGTAGCCGCCTTTTTGCTCGACTTTCTCATCGTCGGCGTCGTGAGCCTCGTCATCGGTGTCGCCGGCTTCTCGAACGCCTTTTCGACCGACAGCGAGACGTTCGATTCGGCCGACGACGCCATCGACTTCTGTGACGACGTCAATGGCGATGCACCCGACCTGTTCGGCGGCGATCCGCTCTGCATACCCGCCGATGTCGAGGCGGTGCAGATTTCGTTCGACAGTAGTGAGGGCAACATCGCGCTGCTTCCGATCGCCCACGGCGCGCTCTGGCTTCTACAGATCCTGCTGCAGGCCTTCACCGGCGCAACCATTGGCAAGTTCATGACCGGCATTCGAGTCGTGCGGGAAGATGGTCAGCGTCCCGGCATCGTCCGCTCGGCGGTTCGCACCGTCGCCTACTTCATCGACGGCTTTCCCTGGGTACCCCCGATGCTGCTCGGCTTGATCGTGTCGGTCACCTCGAAGCGTCACCGTCGACTTGGCGATCGTCTGGCGGGAACGTTCGTTGTCAACAAGGCCGCGGCCGGCTACCCCTTGCCGGCGGGCCACCTGTTCGACGTCCGCCTGCCAGCAGAAGGAGAACCCGCAGCGTCGACGCATCCTCGACGCGACCCGGTGACCGGCAAGCTCCCTCCCCCGGCCATGCCCGGAGCGCACCCGCCCCGGCCTTCGAACGATGCTGTCGCAGCCGGCGCCGCAGCCGCCGACCGTCGCCGCGCCTCGATGGCAAGCCCACCCCAGTCCACCCCGATGTCGCCAAGCGTCCCAATGCCAAGCCCACCCCAGTCCGCCTCGGCGGCGAACGACATCTACGAACCGACAACTCTCACGACGGCACCGGGCGCCCCGGCCGCGCCGAAACCGGACCCGGTAGGTCCGCGACCTTCGGGCGCCGGTGGGGGGCTCGCGCCGCCAACGCCTTCGCCAACGGGCGAGTTCGCCAGCGGCCGAACCACTGCGGCTGTCGAGCCGCCGACCGGCCAGCAGCCATCGGTCAACCAACCAGCTGTCCAGCAGCCATCGGTCAACCAACCAGCCGTCCAGCAGCCATCGGTCGACCAACCAGCTGTCGCCCAACCGGACATTGCCCAGCCCACGATCGACCAACCAACATTGCAGCAGCCAACGGTCGACCAACCGGGCATTGTCGAGCCCGCGGCGCAAGATCAGTCGACGGCCACAGAAGTCTTCGCCTCACAATCTGCCGCGCCAGGCTCGGTCGTCCAAGAACCAGGGGTTCAGGAACCCGTCGCCCAACAGCCAGTCGCAGCACAGCAGCAGGCAATGCCCGACGGCGTGATGTGGGATGCCGTCCGCAGCGCCTACATCTTCAGCGATGGCACCACCTTCTTGCAATGGGACGCAGCCGCTTCTACCTGGGTACCGATGTAAAGGTCCCGAGGTCTTACGAGTCGAGGACGGTCAGCGATCGCAGCCGGCGCTCGACATGATGCTCCACCGCGGTCGCCGCCAGCGATGCGACCTCGGTCGAAGCCGGAGATGGTGGCAACTTCAGCGCAACGCCGAGGTGACCACCAAGCATCAACCGCATGATGTCCAACGCATCGGCGCTCACGGGCCGGCCAAGACGATCTGAGACACACCGCACGCCGCCACTGTCGAAGTCGAACGAGGTCAGACCCTCGGTTTCCCCGCACGCCACACATTGATCGAGCATCGGGGCGAAACCCTCATGCGACAGCAGCTTCCAGAAGAACCCGGCCGCCGTGAGCGGCGGATTGTCATCGGCGACCAACCGCAGTGCACCCGCAAGCATTCGAAACAGCTCTTCGTTCGGCTCACGATCCTGCGCGATGTGGTCGACGGCTTCCAGCATCGACACCGCGGTGGTGAGACGGTCGAGATCATCGCGCAGCCCGGCCAAGTTTTCTTTCGCATCAACCTGGGTGACGGTGTCGAGATCGCCTCGACCCGCATACAGCTGCACGTGAATGTGACTCGCCGGTTCGAGGCGCGAGCCGAACTTGCTTCGAGTCTTGCGCACCCCCTTTGCGACCGCACGAACTTTGCCGTGGGTCCGCGTGAGCATCACGATGATGCGATCAGCCTCGCCCAGCTTGTACGTCCGCAGCACGATGGCGTCGTCGCGATAGGACTTCGTTCGAGCAGCCATTGCGACGCGCCCGGCCCGGGCTCAGACTCCGCCGAATCGTCGTTGGCGCTGCTGGAACTCGAGGATCGACGCGAACAGGTGGCCGCTGCGGAAGTCGGGCCACAGCACATCGCAGAACACAAGCTCGCTGTAGGCGAGTTCCCAAAGAAGGAAGTTCGAGATCCGCGATTCGCCCGACGTTCGTATCACCAGCTCCGGGTCGGGAACGTCCGGAGCGTAGAGGTGCTTCGAAATCGCGGCCTCGGTGATCTTGGCCGGGGCGACACCGCTTTCCGCGAGCGCCCGGACTGCATCGACGATCTCGGCCCGGCCGCCGTAGTTGAACGCGATCGTCAACGTCAGCTTCCGGTTCGACGCCGTGAGGTCGGCCGCTGCGTCCATATCGCGAATGAGGCGCTTTGGCACCCGCCAGTCACGGCGGCCGATAAAACGAATGCGGACACCCTTTTCGTTGAACTCGTCGCGGCGCCGCGTCAAAACTTCGCGGTTGAAGTTGATGAGGAACTTCACCTCTTCGGGCGGTCGCTTCCAGTTCTCGGTCGAGAACGCGTAGACCGTCAGCCATTGGACGCCGGCTTCAAGAGCGCCATCGACGGCTTCACACAGCGAGATCTCGCCGGCCTCATGGCCTGACGTGCGCTTCAAGCCTCGCTCGTTCGCCCAGCGGCCGTTGCCATCCATGACGACGCCGATGTGAGCCGGAATTTGTTCGTGGTCGAGAGCGCTCGACGCGACCGGGTCCAGATGCACGGCCCTATTTGTACCCTGCCCTGAGTCCAACAACATGGAACAGCCGCACGGAGTCGAACATTGCGGAGCCGAACACTATGGAAAGAACCATGGAACCAATGGCGGAAAGTGTGACCACGCCGTGAATCGAAGCAGCCTGTGACTCTCGCCGACGACGCAGAACACCTTCTTGGCGAGGCGACGTCATCGTTGCCGCAGGGTGGCGAGGACCGTCCCGGTCAGATCACGATGACTCGCTCGGTGGCTGCTGCCATCGATGCCAAACAACATCTGATCGTCCAGGCCGGCACCGGCACCGGCAAGTCGCTTGCGTACCTGGCGCCGATTGTGGCAAGTGGGCGCAAGGCCCTTGTTGCGACGGCGACCAAGGCGCTCCAGGACCAGCTTGCAACCAAAGAGCTACCTCACCTCCAGGCCGTGGCCGATCTCGAATTCGAGTTCGCGGTGCTGAAGGGCCGCAGCAACTATGCCTGTCGACAACGGATCAACGAGGCCGACAATCGCGAGCAGTTGACGTTGCAAGGTGTCGCGGGTTCGGTTGCCGAGGAAGTGGATCTGCTCGTCGATTGGGCCGACACAAGCGAGACCGGCGATCGCGCCGAACTCGACTTTGAACCGAGCCCCGCGGCGTGGAGTTCCGTCAGCGTGTCGAGCGAAGAATGTCCGGGCCGCAACCGTTGCCCGGCCGGATCGGTCTGCTTCGCCGAGGCCGCCCGGGATCAAGCCGCGGCCGCCGACGTCCTCGTCGTCAACACCCACTTACTTGGTCTCGATATCTTCACCGACGGCCAGATCCTGCCGGACTTCGATGTTGTTGTCGTCGACGAGGCCCACCAGCTCGAAGATGTCATCACCTCCACCTGCGGGTTCTCGATCTCCGGCACCCGTTTCTCGACGCTTGCCCGCACCGTTGGAGCGATCCTCGAAGACCCCGAAACGACCGAGCGCCTCCACGACGCGGCCGACGTTGTGGCGGCCGCCCTCGACCCGCTCGTCGGGCGACGCATCAACCCGAGTGCGGAAGCCGATCTCACGGCGGCGCTGACCATCGCTCGCACCAACATCGACCGGGTGTTGGCGGTCTTGCGCGACCTCCCTGAAGATCACGTCGACACCGACGCCAATGCCCGCCGCCTCCGAGCCCTGCAGGGAACCGGCTCGTTGCAGGCCGAACTCCATCTGTGTTCCGCCGTCGGCGTCGACCAAGTCGCCTGGGTCGAAACCAACCTGAGCGCCGCGACGTTGCGGGTTGCGCCACTCGACGTCGGCGAGATTCTCGAACCGAAGCTCTGGGAACGGGCCACCGCGATTCTCACCAGTGCCACGATTCCGGCTGCGCTCCCCACGTCACTCGGAATGGCTGACCTCGAACACGACCACCTCGACGTCGGCAGTCCGTTCGACTACGAGGCCCAGTCGCTGTTGTATTGCGCCGCGCACCTGCCCGAACCGCGGTCCGCGACCTATGACGATGAGATGTTGCCGCACCTCGAACAGCTCATCCTCGCGGCCGGTGGTCGAACGCTGGCGCTGTTCACGAGCTGGCGCAAGATGGAGATCGCCGCCGACCATCTCATTCCCCGCATGCCGTGGCCGGTGTTAACCCAACGCGATCTACCAAAGCCGGCCCTGATCGAAAAGTTCCAGGACGAACCCGAATCGACGCTCTTGGCGACCATGGGTTTCTGGCAAGGAATCGATGTGCCGGGCGACGCGCTCACGCTTGTGACAATCGACCGCTTGCCCTTCCCTCGCCCCGACGATCCGTTGCTCGAGGCCCGCCGCGAACATGCGGGCCGGTACGCGTTTCGGCTCGTCGATCTTCCCCGGGCGACAACCCTGCTCGCGCAGGGCGCCGGCCGTCTGATCCGCACGAGCAGCGACCGCGGCGTCGTCGCCGTGCTCGACTCGCGATTGGCCTCGAAGAAGAGCTACCGGTGGGAGTTCATCAGCCGCCTTCCCCCGATGGCCCGGACCAGCGACTCCGAAGAAGCACTCGCCTACCTCCGAGCGCTGCGCGACGGCTAGCCGGTCGAGTCCCCAATCGACGAATCGGCGCCGTAGTGCGTGGCCATGTTGTCGGGATAACTCCGCGCGAAATAGTTCCAGAGTTGTTCGCCGTAGACGGCTGGCTTGTAGCTGCTCGCCATATCGGCGACGCCGGCCGACGTTTCTTCTCGCCGGGCCATGAATCCCGCTGAGCCGTGGTGCGGGCTCGCGGCGACCGCGGCACCGAACGACTCGTCGAGCGGCAACCGGTCGAGGCTCGTGTCGAGCGACGGGCCGTGGAAGTACCCGGCCGAGAACCGCTCGGTGGCCGTGATCACGCGATGCGGTGTCGCCACGAAATAGTTGCCGGTCATCGCCTGCAGCATCTCGCCAAGGTTGATGACGAACGAGTCGGGTACGACGGGCACGTCGACCCATACGTCGTCGGGGCTTTGCACCTGGAGGCCCGGTGTCGTACCCGCCGCCAGAACGGTGAGGAAGCCAGCGTCGTGGTGAGCGTTCACACCCATCTGCCCGGGCGGCGTCGGCGGGTACCGAATGAACTTGCCGAGTGACATCTGTTCGCCGCCAAACACTGCGTCGAGGTGTCCATCGGCCAACCCCAGGCCCACCGACATGATTGCCATGAGCCGGCGAGCCAACGCGCCAAGCGCATCGAACCACAGCAGCGTGAGGCGGCGATGCTCGGGAAGTAGCTCCTCGGGCATCCACTGGTTCGGTCCGTGCAACCGCAGATATTCGGGCGTCACATCGGCGGGCCGAGCCGGCCATTCGGTCCACACATCGATCTGCTCGCGGATATCAGGCCGGTTGTTCGTGTACTCGGCGCCTTCGGCTTCCCAGCCCCGGAAGTGACGTGACGCCCGCTTGTCGATCCGCAGCTTGTCGTCGACCGGCAGCGCGAAGAATCGCCGCATCATGGCAAAGACCGCATCGGTGAGCTCGGCCGGAACGCCATGGTTCACAACGACGAAGAAACCGACTTCATGGCAGATGCGGCGGAGCTCGTCGGCCAAGGCAGCTTCTTCAGCCTGCCGGTCGAGGTCGACAATCGGGATCTCGGAGAATCCCCCGTCCGCCTGGCCCGCCGCCGCCATCAGTACCCCAGTTCCTCGATGCGGTCCGGTCGACGTTGCCAGTCCTTGTCGACGGTTACATGCAGCTCGACAAATGCGCCCTCGGGCAGCTGGGCGCGAACGCGGGTGCCGACTTCTTTGAGCACCGCTCCCCCTTTGCCAATGACCATGCCCTTCTGCGAATCACGCTCGACAAGGATCTCGATTCGGATGCGGGGCCACTCCCACTCGGTGATGCGAGTCGCAATCGAGTACGGCAGCTCTTGGCGGGTGACGTGAAACAGCTGCTCGCGAACGAGTTCGGCCACATGAACCTGGTCGGGCACGTCGGTGATCATGTCTTCGGGGTAATAACGCGGCCCGGGCTCCATGCGCGAAACGAGATACTCGACAAGCTCGGGAACACCAGCGCCAGTGCGAGCTGAAACGGGAAAGTACTCGGCCTGGTCGAGTTCGGCGACGGCCACCAGTTGTGCGATGACCTGTTCCTTCTTCGCAATATCAACCTTGTTGACGATCACGATCGAGTTCGGCGGCAGCTTGTCGGCCACGTACTGATCGCCGCGACCAAACGGCGCAGTTCCATCGACGAGCAGACAGCAGACATCGACATCGGAGATCGCCGAGGTCGCCGTGCTGTTCAGACGCTCGCCGAGCGGCGACACCGGCTTGTGGATGCCCGGCGTGTCGACGAAGACAAGCTGGGCATCGGGCCGGTGCAGCACACCACGAACTTGTGTGCGCGTCGTCTGCGGCTTGTTCGACACGATCGCGACCTTCGTGCCACAGATCTGGTTCAGCAACGTCGACTTCCCCGCGTTAGGTCGGCCGACGAACGTCACAAAGCCCGAGCGGAAGTCGGCTTCTGCGGTGTCGTCTTCTGCGGTGTCGTCTTCTGTGCTGGCGGCTGGCGTGCTGTCGGCTTCTGTGCTGGTGGCTGCTGTGCTGGCGGCTGGCGTGCTGTCGGCTTCTGCGCTGGTGGCTGGCGGGTTGTCGTTCGGGTCTTCGGCTGCGGCTTCTGGTGCGTTGGTCATTGGGCGTCGACGCCCACGATCGGTACAGCGGACAAGACCGAACGTCGAGAGATTCGGACGCGAGCTATGCGGTTGCCTTCCATTCGTTCGACCACGAGCACGTGGTCATCTATCTCGAGTCTCTCGCCAACAGCAGGCACATGACCAAGGGTATGGAAGATGAGGCCGCCGACCGTGCTCCAATCGTCCTCTGGGAACTCGACCCCGAGCAAGTTGTCGAGCGCTGACAACGCGGCGCGGCCGTTCACCATGATTTCGTCCCGGGGCAGCGCTTCGATCATTGGTTCCTCGACATCGAACTCGTCGACGATCTCACCGACGACTTCTTCGATCAGATCTTCGAGCGTGACGATGCCGGCCGTGCCGCCGTACTCGTCGACGACGACGGCCATGTGAAACATCTCGGCCTGCATCTCGCGCAGCAATTTGGCGATACGTTTCGTCTCCGGCACGAAGTACGGCTCTCGCATGAGATCGGCCACCGACATCGCCGAACCGTTCGACATTTGCGCCGGCTGCACCATCTGCGCGGCCATGAGATCCTTTGCGTGTACGACACCAACGATGTCGTCGATATCGGTTCCGACAACCGGGATGCGGCTGTAGCCGTTATCGACAACGATCTGCATCGCGTCGCGAGCCGACGAGGTTGCCTCGATCGACACCATGTCGGTCCGCGGCACGAGTACTTCTTCGACGGTGGTATCGCCGAACTCGATGATCGACTCAATGAGCTCCTGCTCGTCGGAGTCGATCGCATCGTCTTGCGCCGCCTGCTCGGCAAGCGCGAGCAATTCCTGTTCAGAGACCAGCGACGCCGAAACCGCGTCGTCTTGGTTGGCATCGGTGGCCCGCCCCCGCGCCGCCCGCAGCATCGATCGGACGAACCAGCCCAAGGGCGCAATCGCCACGATCCGGCGCAACGTTGGTGCGACCCGCGTCGTCGTGCGGTCGAGGTTCGCAAGAGCTCGCGTCTTTGGCAGCGCGAGCGAGAACACGAAGACCAAGGCGAGAGCTCCCGCAAAGGCCGCTATCGCGCCGCCAAAGCCCCAACGCCGGTAACCCCAGAGCGTCATGATCGCAGCGATGGCCAGCTGACACGTCGCAAGTCCAAGCAGTACCGAGGCCAGCACATTCGCACGATCGTCGACGAGCTTCCGAACGACGAGGTCAGGGTCGCGATCGCCGAGGGCATCAGCTCGAGCCCGGCTAATCCGAGTAAAGGCGGTCTCGGCTGCGGCAAGCATCGAAGCGATGACCAGCAGTACGGCAACGGCAAAGACTCCAGCGATCTCGGCACCGCTCATGAACCCGCTCCGGACCCGTGACGCGTAACATCTCGTCGGTCCTGTCGGTAGAGAGCGCTCAACAAAAGCTGTTCGCGGGCCTGCATCCGATCACGTTCGTCATCTTCGTAGTGGTCGTGGCCGATGAGGTGAAGGGCGCCATGCACAACAAGTAATGCGAGCTCATCGGCAAGCGTTTGTGACGCCGACGTCGACCGCTCAGCAACGGCGGGACAGACGATGATGTCGCCGATCATGGCTGGCGGTGCTCCCACCGCGGGAGCCAACGGACCGACGGCATCCCAACCATCGATCGGAAACGCAAGCACGTCGGTCGGGCCCGTGCCACCCATGTGGTCGACATTAAGCAAGGTCATTTCGTCGAGGTCGACGAACGCAAGGCCGACCTCTGCGTTGGCACCCACGCCTTCATGAGCAAGTGCCAGCGCGACCAACGACGCCCAGGAGTGCGAATCGAGTTCGGCGAAGGATTGACGGTCATCAACTGCGACGGACGGGACAGTGAGTGCAGCTGACGGGACAGCGACCGCGTCGGTACTCGGAGGTTCCGCGCTCACCGACGTGCTGCTTCCTCGCCCGATGCCGCAGCATCTTTCTCGTAGGCATCGACAATGTCCTGGACGATGCTGTGACGCACCACGTCGCGGCTATCGAGGTGGATGAACGAGATGCCATCGACACCGCCCAAGATGCGCTCGAGCTTCGCGAGGCCGCTCCGGCCATCGGGGACGTCGACCTGGGTGATGTCGCCGGTAACGACGGCCCGCGATCCGAAACCGATGCGGGTGAGGAACATCTTCATCTGCTCAGGAGTCGTGTTCTGCGCTTCGTCGAGGATGATGAAGCTGTTGTTTAGCGTGCGTCCACGCATGAACGCGAGCGGCGCGATTTCGATGATGCCTTGTTCTTGCAACCGGGCGACACCATCGAAGTCGAGCATGTCGTACAACGCGTCGTAGAGCGGGCGAAGGTACGGATCGATCTTCGCCATGAGGTCACCGGGGAGAAAGCCGAGGCGTTCGCCTGCTTCGACCGCAGGGCGGGTCAAGATGATGCGCTCCACCTGCTTGTTCCGAAACGCCTGGACGGCCATTGCGACCGCCAACCAGCTCTTGCCGGTGCCGGCCGGGCCGACGCCGAAAGCAATAACGTTGTTGCGGATCGCGTCGATGTAGCGCTTCTGGCCCGCGGTCTTGGGGCGCACGAGTGCGCCCTTCGCAGAACGCATGACCTCTTCGGTTAAGACCTTGCTCGGCCGTTCGTCGGCATCGACCATGTCGATCGACCGGGCGACATTTCGAACATCGAGCGGTAGTCCCTGCTGGGACAGCGCAATCATCTCTTCGAAGAGCCGGCCGACAACAGCGAGCTCTTCGGCCGATTCGCTCGAGACAGTTATTTCATTGCCGCGCACGTGGATGTCGGTCTGCGGATATGCCGCCTCGATCATCCGCAAATGCTCGTCGTGGTTGCCCAGAAGTGCTGGCATGAGGTGATTACCGGGAACGGTGAGTTTCAGTGGCGGATTCAACAGACTGCCAGCGTAGGCCGAGCAGCAGGCCACCGGCGAGCGCTTTTTCTGAAACCGACGCCCGAGAGGTCGCTACGATCTGGCGCGACGAGGAGGCTTCCCGTTGGTTTTTGGTCATCAAGCCTTCGACGAACACGAATAGGTCGTGTTCTGCAACGAGCCAGACATCGGCTCGCGGGCGATCATCGCCATCCACAACACCGCGCTCGGCCGGCGGCCGGCGGTTGTCGAATGCAGCCGTATCCCTCATCGACAGCGCCCTCAACGATGTGCTGCGGCTATCGCAAGGCATTAGCAGCTCGCCGAGCGCCGCAGGCCGTGGCTCAGCAGTCTCCTAGTCGTCGGTGCTGGCCGAATCCGGGTATAAGTGGCTCAGAGTTCCGGGCTCGACACGGCAGTGGTCGATGAACGCATCGACGTCGTCCTGCTTCAGCCGAAAGACGCGGCCAAAGCGGTAGGCCGGGAGTTCGCCACGATCAATGAAGCGGTACAAGGTCCTTGTGGTGATACCGAGCCGCTTGGCCGCCTCATCGGTATTGAGCCAGCTCACTACATCCGCCATTCTTTTACCTCATTTGGGAAACAACTCGGACCATCCGCAGAGCCGCTTTCTCCGTGAGTGGTCCGAACACTACTGTGCATGGTTTCTATTGATTGCTACAGACTTCGTTTCAAACGATAACACCGGTCGTCTGCCTGCGGCGCCACCGTGCGTGGGGAAATCTATCCGGACGGCGTTCAAAGGTTGCGATCGTCCAACGATCCTGTGTCGGATTGGAATCTTCGTGGCAGCATAGGAAGCTGTGCCTGAGCCCGAGATGATGCCTGTACCGCCACCGTCGGCCCGCTTTAGCACTGGCGCGCCCGGCGCGCCGATCGTTCGAGACCGTCCATGGTGGGGACTCGGCGATGTCGCGCTCGCGATGCCCGTCATCATCGCTTTCTCGCTCGCAGCTGGCGTGCTCGGCGGGATCGTCGTCACGCTCACCTCCGAAGACGGATTCTCGTTGTCCGGCGATGCCGAGCTGCCGATCGCGTTCCTTGCCATCTCGACCATCGGCCAACAGCTCGGCCAGATCGTGTGGCCATGGGCGGTCAGCAAGTGGAAGGGTTTTGGTATGCGGCGCGACTGGCGGTGGGGTTTCGAGCCCGCCGACATCGGCCTGGGGCTCGGCCTCGGGCTGCTCGCCCAATTCGCTGCCTACCTCGTGAGTCTTGGCGTCAGCGCTCTTGTCGGTCTTGAGAACGAATCCGATGCCGACAACACCCAGATCCTAACCGACGCCGAAGGCTCCCCATGGTTGTGGGTCATGGTCGGCATCGTCGTCCTCGGCGCACCGCTGTCCGAAGAGATCCTGTTTCGCGGACTCGTCCTGCGAGCCTTCGAAAAACGGGGCGGGAAAATTCTCGCCGTGCTCGGGTCGACGATTCTGTTCTCGGTTGTTCACTACACCGGTGCGGGCGCCGACGGCACCCTCGTATTGCTGTCGAGCATCGGTGTCGTCGGACTCGTGCTGGGTATCGGAGCGATCGTCTTCGACCGACTCGGCCCAGGCATCATCGCCCACATGGCCTTCAATCTTGTCGGCACCGCCGTAGCGCTCGAATGGATCGGTTGATGCTTCCCAGCGACGCGACCCTCCATGGCGGGCTCAGCGCATGAATCAATCACGCGAAAACCGGGCCCTTGTTCTTGTTGTCATCGCGATTGCGGCGTTTGGCGCCTTCGTGTGGTTCGGTGGCGGCGACAACACCGTGGCAACATCTGGCTCGGGCTCGAGCGGCCTGGTCGAAGCCCCAAGTTCGGGCGAAATCTCGGTTGTCGACCTTCCACCCGAGGCGATCGACACCCTTGAACTGATCGATAGCGGCGGACCGTTTCCGTATGGCAAGGACGGGTCGGTCTTCCAGAATCGCGAAGGCCGTCTACCGGACAGCGCGATGGGCTACTACCGCGAGTACACCGTCGAAACACCGGGATCTCGAGATCGAGGAGCCCGACGCATCGTGGGCGGCGAGAACGGCGAGAACTACTACACGGGCGATCACTACGACTCGTTCGCGCTGATCATCGACTGGTAACACCCCGCCGCACCGGCGGCTGGCCTTGCGCTCCCGGCCCGCTTCGCACTCTCAGCACGATGTGTGCTGAAAAGACAGCGACGTACTAGATTCCGCCCATGCGCATATTCACCACTATTCTCGCCCTCATCGGCGCCGCGATCATGCTGATCTCGGGCGTCATGAAGATCGTCAACTCCGGTTTCCGTTCCGATATGAACTCGCTGTACGAAATCGGAGGATCCGAATTCGGTACCTGGTTCTTCCTTCTCGTCGGCCTGTTCGAGATCCTTATTGCGGTTCTGTTGTTCTTGCCTCGCTTCCGAACCCTCGGCGGAATCGACCTGTTCATCGTGATGGTCGGCGCCCTCATCTTCAACGCGTTCTTTGTCAAGGACGTCATTCCCGCCGGGCTCGATGATCCGACCGGGTTTATCGCCGTCAACGTGGTGCTGGCGCTACTCGGCCTCGCTATCGCCTACCTCTGGCGCAGTCACACGTCGGACAACCCGCACGTGCTGACTCACCTACCGAGCGACATCGTCGACGCCGTCTGAGCGCGACGGGGACGGCTCCCGCAGGATCAGCCGTCCCCATGCGAGCCCCGTGGTGGGGGTAGGGCAAACAGGACGTCGCGCATCGTTCGACCTTCGACCACCACTCCCCGCCCCACCGGCGGTAATGCCGTGGCACGCGGGATCGACACACCAAATGGTTCACCGTCGCCGGGCCGAGGTTGCAAAAGAACACCCTGGTCCGACCACGACATTGCCGCCGTCCATACCGAACGGCGACGAAAGAACTCCACTGGAGCGGCCGCAACAACGGTCACAGCCGGTCGGTCGCCGGCGCCTGCTGCCGCGAGTTGTTCGATCTCGGTTGCAACGTCGGCGGCTAGAGCGTCCGCGTCGTCGATAAGGACAACAAGTCGTGAGGTCCCATGGTCGGCGGCCGCCCGCTCGACGGCCAATGTCAGCCGTTCCACGTCGGTGCTCCCACCGGCACCCGCGCGCTCAAGCCCGCGGTCGAGCGTGCGATGGGGCGACAAGGTCAACGTCTCTATCGACGAGACCGTGGCCAGACTCGCAGCGATGTGGTGAAGGGCCGCCGTCCGACCGCTGCCGCCGCCACCGACGATGCGCACGTGGCGCTGCGGTACCAGCTGCAGATACACGGGTGCCAGGTCAGCTGCCGCTAACCCGATCGGCACCTCGACCCGCTCAGACGTGACGGAGACCGATGCACCCCGAGCCACAAGATCCGCCGATGTCACCGCCGTTGGAAGCACCGGCACCGCAGGAGGCAACATCGCGGCCGCAACAGGATCGGGTCGGCTGCGACTGCCGCCGCCAACGGCCCCGTCCAGCTCGCTACCGACGGCAACGGTCGGCAGCTGGACATCGCAGTCGAGAGCCGCATCGATAAACCGCAATGGTGGAAGTGGACCCACATCTCGGCGTCCGACGCCGAGGACGGCATACGCGGTTCGATCAGCGAGTTTGCCGATCAGCCGGGTTGGGCAATGGACGAGCAACCGATTCGGGACTGCCCGTTCGTTGCGTGCCGTCAACCACACGAGCCACGGTCCGCCCGCGGCCGAAGCTGACAACACCCGACCAAACCGATCGAGAAGGTCGAGGCGACCAGCCGCGGTCAATGCATCGGCCACGGCGCCATAATCATCGATCCCAAGGAACCGGTTGGGCTGGTGCGGGTCGGTAACGGCGGGTCGCTCGACCGTCGTTTCCTCGATTAAGTCGAGGAGCCGTTCGATGCGGTCGATATCGCCGCCTTCGATAACTGCGCCGACGATGGACTGTTCGGCGAGGGCATCGAGATCCGAGCTTGAGCCACTGAGCAGATAGACGTGGCAGCTCTCCGGCGTCTCGTGTCGAGCGAGACGGGTAACGATCGCCGTCGACGCATCGCGGCCATCGGTCGGGTGAGAGCTCACCACGAGCAGCGGACCGGCGGCCGGATACCAGGACCACTGCAGCTGTTGCTGACGATCTGGGACATCAGCGACGCCGAGCGCCAAACCCCCGCTTGGTGTGTCCGGCGAGCGCTCGGGCAGCGGGGCCGCATCGACATCATCGAGCGAGAGGACCGCGGCCAACGGAGGCAACCACGGTGGCGCTGGACGCGGTCGATCGAATCGGGCGCCTGCTGCGACGATTGAACGGACGAGGTCGACGATGTCGGCCGTGTGGCTATCGGATGCCGTTTCGAGCTCATCGTTCAAGTCCGGCGGTGAGAGAAGGTCGAACGGGCGTACTTGGAGCTGTCCATTTTCGGTGGAACGGGCGGGCAGGCTGACGCTCGCGGTCTGGAACGGTGAGATCTCATCGGCCCCGAGCCGAATCCAGGCTCGGCCGGGTTGCCGTCGATCGATGTGGGCGGCTTCGTCGGATCCCACAACGTCGGTCGAGTCGTGCGCAGCTTGGACCCGCAGTGCGATTCGAATGTTGGTGTTGGCCCGGATCTTGTTGTCGAGGACACCACTTGGCCGTTGGGTCGCAAGCACAAGATGGACGCCGAGACTGCGACCTCGTTGGGCGACGTCGACGAGGGCGTGAAGGAAATCCGGCAATTCGGCAGCGAGTGTTGCGAACTCGTCGACCACGACCACAAGACGGGCCAGCGGTACTACCGCGTTCCCATCGGCCGCAGTGGCAGCCACGTTGTGTGCGTCGATACCCACCGATGCCGACGAGCGCAACAACTGCTCGCGTCGTCGCAGCTCTGCGTTCAACGATTGCAACGCACGGCCGGCGAGGTGTTCGTCGAGGTCGGTCACTACCGCGCCAACGTGGGGCAGCTCGGCACACGCATCGAACGCCTCGCCGCCCTTAAAGTCGATGAGCACGAACGTGAGGTAGTCCGGGGCAACCGTTGCGGCCATCGCGACGACGAGAGACCGCAGCAACTCGCTCTTACCCGACCCGGTCGTGCCGGCGATCAACGCATGCGGGCCATCAGCAGCCAGGTCGAGAGTGACCGGCCCGTCGCTCCCGACGCCCAACGGCACGCGCAGGGCCGAGGTCGGCGCCTGCCATCGACCAACAATGACCTCCGGCGTCAGTTCATCCGGGAGCAGGTCCCGAAGCCGAACCTCGGAAGGCAAAGCGAGATCTGCTGAGCGGTCCGGGTCGATCAGGGGCGCCAACGTGCGCGCCCATCGCCGAGCGAACGCATCGGTCACGCCTCGCGGTAGCAGCTTGTCGATTGCGGTGCCCGAGCCGGGCCAGAGCAGTGACGGCGTCGCGGAAGCAAGGTCGACGACGGCGCCACAATACGCGGGCAGCGACGCTACGCGATCTGCGATCACCAGCTGCACGTGACGCGGGTTTGCGGCGTGCTCCCGCCAGATCGGGTCGTCGCCATCGCTGATGCGGCTGTCGTCGACGATCAAGAATTCGTATCGGCTGCCCTGTGGCTCGACCGCCCGCAGCGACATCGCATCGTGCACGAGCGATCGCTGGTCAGGGCTTGGTGCGAGGTGAGGCAACCACTTCAGCCAATCCCAATCCCGACGGAACGACGGTTCGCACGACAACCGGATGGCGACGTCGGCGGGCCCATGTATCGTCGCCATCGAAAGCACTGTCGCTCGGGCGACCGCCAGGGCCTCGAAACGCGGGCCGACGATACCAACGGCTCGGTCGGCCGGGAGGTCAATGACAGCGGGCACGAGTGACTCGATCGCTCGCCGGGCGACGGCATCGGCAATGGCCTCTGGCGCCGAGCGGTCGAATAGTGGTTGCCAGGTTTGGTCGACCTGGCCGACTGCGATCGTCAGGAAGTCGTCGTCGCCGATCCGGCGTTCCCAGAGCCGCGCGCTGCGCAGCCGCGCCGATCGCGCGAGCGCATCGACCGATGGGTGAGCGAACCGCGCTCGCGTCGCTCGCGCTTTTGACAATCCATCGACGACGGGAGTGACTTCGGCGATGATCTGGTCCTGCTCGTTCCTCGCTCGCTCCAGCATCCGGCGCCGACGCCGACGGCTTTCGACGTATCGACCGAGCACTGCAATTGGTCCCATCAGGGCGAACAGAGCGAATATCGGGCGAAACATGATGGCCATCACAAGGCCGATCGGCAGTGGCGCGAGCACCATGGCCCACGAGAACTCGGCGGCCGCCGGTACGACGACGACCGACTCCGGAAGCGCAATGACATCGTCGACTGGCACCGCTCGCTGTCGCGGTGGCCGCGCTATTCGTACCGGCGTTGCGATGCCGTCGACCGTCGACGGTGAGTCGCCACCAGACGCGCTTCCGGAATCGATCGCTGCGACCTCGAAGGCCGCCGTGTGCAAACGAAAGGGGCGACCTGCGGCCAGTTCGGCACGGCGGCCATCGGCTTCGAGAAGCCAGCCTGCGTCGCCATCCGGTATGACGAGCTGGCCCAAACCGTCCGACGCTTTGCCATGGTGCAGCGACGGCGCCGAAGCGAGGACCTCGCCCGCTCGATACGTCCCAGGCGCCAGCGTGACGACGCCACCGGCGGCCAGGCCGGCAATCTGGCGAAGCTCGACCACATCGTCGGCCCGCCGCCGCGGCGTTGCTGACGAGCCGGTGGACGGCGCGCCGCCGGCGGCGAGTTCGATGACGGTGCCCGGACCAACCCGGAGCGCCCGCCACCGCTGCGAGCGTTCGACAGGGCGGCCGTTCATGGTCGCGTCGCCCCTCTGCTGTCCAATTCGATCGAGCACGTCGCCGACCGTCGTCGTCACCCGGGCGGTAACCACGACATCGATCTCGCCCTCTGCCACGCGAATCGTGACGGGCGTTGGTAGTCCGAGAGGGCGAATGGTAGTCGGCGAGGTGGTAGTCATGACATCTCCGGTCAGTTGGCACTGTTGCGGTGGGGGCGAAGACCCATCGCCGGGTCGCCGTGAGCAGGGGCTATGGCCGAAGTTCGGCCCAGGAGGGTGGTGGATCAGGCCGGCTTGGCGGCCGGGGACTGGGCCCCGGCGGAGGAACATCTGCGGGTGCGGCCAGGTATTGGTTTGAGGCGTCGAGCCACCGATCTTGGGCAACAAGGAAGTTCGCCTGTGCGACATCGAATGCCCGTTGCATTTCCTCGAGCTCGCGAATCTGCGCCGCACGTAACCGACAGAACTCGACGACATTCTCAAGTTGTCGACTGCACCAGTCGGCTCGCGCACTCGCATCGGAGAGGGCTTGTGTGAGCGATTGGCGCAATGCGCCGCCGACGACTGCCGGTGAGTGGGCGTCGGCCGCGGTAAGCAGAAGCGGAAGACGCCCATGCACTGATGTAAATGCATGAGCCGCCGTGTCGTAGTCAGCGGCGGTTGGCACGATCTCAGACGATCGAGTTCATGGCCCTGTCGAGCACATCACGCTGGTCCATCACCGAACGCGACATCGCGTCCGTTGTCTCTGCGGCACTCAACAGATTGGCGGTGAAGGCACCGCGCAAGTCCTCGATCTGGCCGGACAGTAACTTCAGGCCGACATCGAAACTCGTGTAGGCGTTCTTTACTTCGTTCAGCGTCGTGGTTAGCGAGGCGCTGAAGTCGACCTGATTGCCTTCGAACGTGAGCCGATTGCCGCCGGTCCAGTTTGTACTGTCGGTTTGACTCTGCGATGACGCGATCTCGCCTTCGAGTGCTGCGACGCCATCGTTGATTCGCGTCGTGGCGCGGACGATGGCGGCGTCGAGTTCGGCGACGACGTCGGTCGCGATCGCGGCGGCTTCGTTTTGTCGCTCGTCTACCGCGACACTCATCGCGTCGAGCCGTTGGCTCAAGGCGGTGAGGCCGTCGAGATCTGCGCCGAGCATGTTTGCTGCCATCGTTGGGGTCCCCTCAGGTGATGATTATTGGATGTAAATACATGAAAAGTATTGAAACAACCTTCTTGAGCATCTAACCTCATCCTCATGGGAATGGCAAGCAGTAATCGTTCAGATCACTACCGACTACCCACGTACCGACCGAGCGGAGGCACCTGGCCTGCGCTGAGCTTCTTCGCGGCCGACCCGGGCGCAGAACCGGCGTCTGGTGGGTCGAGTGCCTCTGGCGCATCGGGCGCGTCCGGAGGCGGCGCGTCTTCCTCGTTTCGGGCTCGGCCGCGCACGACCAATCGAGTGTGGGCCATCGAGCGTGTCGGGCCGCCCCCCGGCCCGAACCCGCCCGATCAGCTCGCGAAGGTCGCCCTGCTCTGGGCCGATGCGACGATGTTGGTCGTGGCAGCTTTGGGAACCGCGCTGCTCGTGGCCGCCATGGTCCTGTAACCGCCCTTGGACCGGTAACCGTGTGGCGATGGGACTACTGGCCGCGGAACTCCGGCGTTCGTTTCTCTTGAAAGGCGCGGATCGCTTCGACGGTGTCATCGGTCGAGAAGTTCACCGATTGGGCCAGCGACTCGGCTTCCAACGCCTGGCTCATCGACAAGGCGCTGCTGTTATTCAACAGTCGTTTGGTCATCGACAGCGCAAGCGGCGGGCCGGCAGCAAGTCGAGCTGCCACGTCAGCGACGACGGCGTCGAGTTCGGCCGCTGGCACAACGCGGTTGACCAGCCCTATCGCCGCAGCCTCATCAGCGCCAATGATCTCGCCCAACAGCGCAAGCTCCTTCGCCTTATGGAGCCCGACCAAGCGAGGCAACAAGTACGAACCACCCCAGTCGAGCGACAACCCCCGCTTCGCAAAGATCTCCGAGAAGCGAGCCGTGTCGGCGGCATACGTGAGGTCGCAACCGAGTGCAAGATTCAGCCCGGCGCCAACGACGACGCCATTGATCTTCGCCACCGTCGGCTTCGTGAAGTCATGCAGCACCTGCGCCCCCTCGTGGGTAACGCGCATGTTCGCGATCGCATGCATCCGCTCGCGATCAGGGTCGGCTGGGCCAAGGTCGGCGCCAGCGCAGAACGCATCACCGGCGCCGGTAAAGACCACAACTCGGATGTCGGTATTGGCCTCCGCCTCACGCAGCAGCTGCGGGATCTCGGCAAACATCGCCGGCGTCAGCGCGTTCTTCCGTGCCGGCCGATTGAACGTGATCGTCAGGACGCTGTCGGCCACGTCGGTGAGAAGGTCCGAATTTGGGGTGTCAGCCATGCCCGGGTTTTACCATCCACCGCAGCGGTTGAAGTCGCCCGGTACCGTTTAGTCATGGGTGTTCGTCATGGGTGACAGCCAGCAACCGGGTCCGATGTCGGCCGCGCCCGTGAACGCAAACGTCAATGGCGATCATGACCTCGATGCATCGACCGACTCGCTGTTTCATCCCGGCCTCGAAGGCCCGCCCGTGGATGTTGCCGACAACAGCCCCCTGCCGGTCACCGTGATCCGAAGTGCCAAACGCAGCAAGACGAGCGCGGCCAAGGTCGTCGATGGCGTCATCGAAGTGCGCATTCCATCGTGGATGTCCGATGCCGAGGAGGCCGAGGCGGTCACTGAACTTGTCGAGCGCATCGAGCAGCAGCGTCGAGCTCGCCAGGCAACGATTGACCTCGACGAACGGGCGTTTGAACTTGGCGTCGAGTACGACCTCCCTCGGCCCGAGAGCATTCGCTGGGTGAATAACCAGAACCAGCGGTGGGGTTCTTGTTCGATTCAGGCCCGCACGATCCGCCTCAGTTCGCGGCTTACTTCGGTGCCGCCATATGTCCTCGACTACGTGCTGCTGCACGAGCTGACCCATCTCGTCGAACCACACCACACGCCCGAGTTCCACGCGCTCATGGCGAGGTACCCGCAACTTGAACGAGCCGAGGGGTTTCTCGAAGCGATGACGTTCGGTTGCGCCGACGAACGTTTTGTTGCCCCGTAGGCGCCGACGACTGCGGCGATTCGGGCTGACCTTTCGGTCCCGGGGCGTCGCCCTCTAGTGTGGGCGGCGTGACTCGCCACACGCCGCGGCCGATCTCGCGGCATCGGATCCGCGGCGCAGCAGCCGTGGTGATGCCGTTTGACGCCGATGGCGACGCCGATTGGGAAACGTTCGCCCAACACCTCACGCGTATCGCGAAGGTCGGTCTCACCCCGGCCGTTAGTTCGATTCCGGGTGCCAATGCCCTGCTGTCAACCGAGCTGCAGGTCGGGGCCGTTCATCATGCCCAGCAGATTGTGGGCAGCGACTTCTTTGCCGGTGTTCACGTCATCGACAAACCCGGCGACCGTTTCGTCATCGAGGACTACCTCAGCCAGGTGCAGACGATTCAACACGTCGGCGCGACCCCGATCGTGTTCCCGTCGTACGGGATGAACGGCCTTTCCGATAGCGAATGGCTGACGGTGCTCGGTGAGATTGGTTCGATAGCCGACAAGTTCATGGTCGCTGAAGTCGACCCAGCCCGAGCCCCAACCGGAGTCGAGCGGAGCTTCGACGCCTACGCGGGGCTGCTTCGTATTCGCTCGTGCGTCGGCGCGGTGCACGCGACGTTGTCACGCCACGACGAATGGAAACGCCTCTATCGCCAACCAACGCTGCGGCGTGATTTCCTGATCTACAGCTCGAACGAGCGGGCCATCGATATGGCGACGTACGGCTGCAACTACCTACTAACCACCGCAGCGATGGCGCCCGAACTATTCGCGAAACGTGACCGCTTGTGGGCCGAGGCCGACCCTGAGGTGCACGACCTGCAGGATCTGCTGCAGTATCTCGCGATGTTCGCAGCTCGCGATCCGATCGAGTCGCTCCCCCACAGCGCCCAACAGTTCCTGCGAGTACGCGGTTGGTTCGAGCACGACTTTGTGCCGGCCGGCATTCCGGAACGGCCCGGGAGCGACCGGGTCATCCTCGCGGAAATCGCCGATCGTCTCGGCGTGCAAACCGCACCATCGTCCACCGTCAAAAGGACCGGGTAAACCTCGATGCCAATCTGTATTGCCCCTGACTCCCTGCCCGCGATGCACGACGCCCTCAGCCGTGCCGCGGTTCGAGGCGGCGCCGAGATCGTGCCGATCGAACAAGCGACCGGGCTCGTGTGGGCCGATCCGTTCACGACCGAAACGTTCGCCGATGTTTATGCCGCGGGCACGAACTTGCAGTGGGTGCAACTGCCGTTCGCCGGCATAGGTCAGTTTCTTCCGTGGCTCGACGATCGCGTCACATGGACCTGCGGCAAGGGCGTGTACGCCGCGCCCGTCGCCGAACATGTCGTGACACTCGCACTCGCAGGATTACGCGACTTACACCGCTTCATTCCCAACCGAACCTGGGGCGATCGCACCGGCCGAAACCTCATCGGTGCAACGGTGACGATCCTCGGGGGCGGTGGTATCGCCGAGTCGCTGGTCGAGTTGTTGCAGCCGTTCCGGTGCACGATCAACGTCGTGCGACGGACCGCAGAGCCGCTCGCGGGCGTCGACCGTGTGCTCACCCAGACTGATCTCCACGAAGTTCTGCCGACGACCGATGTGCTCGTGGTCGCCTGGGCGCTGACCCCAGAGACCGAGCAGGCGGTCAATGCGTCGGTGTTCGCGGCGCTGCCGGAGCACGCGTGGCTTGTCAATGTGGGGCGCGGTGCGCACGTCGACCACGTGGCGCTTGTCGAGGCGCTGGCGTCGGGAGCGATCGCGGGCGCTGGTCTTGACGTGACCGAACCAGAGCCGTTGCCCGACGATCATCAGCTCTGGCAGCAGCCGAATTGCATTATCACCCCGCACGTTGGGAATACCGCTGAGATGGGCCTGCCGCTTCTCGCCAGCCGCATCGAAGAGAACGTTCGACGCTTCTTAGCCGGTGACGAATTGATCGGCCTGGTCGACGTCGACGCCGGCTACTGAGCCGGCCGCTACGACAAGCGGGGCGCCGCGGTGATCAGCTCGCGAGAGAGATCGCTGATCGACGTTGCACCGCACAATGCCATCGTGCGACGCACCCCTGTGTCGAGCAGGTCGAGAACATGGTCGACGCCGGCCTCGCCGCCCGCCCCGAGTGCGTAGAGGTACGCCCGACCGGCCATGCAGGCGTTGGCACCCATCGCGACCGCTTTGACGATGTCGCTTCCACGCCGCACACCGCCATCACAAATGATCTCGATCGAACCGCCGACGGCGTCGGCAACCGGTTCGATCAGTTGAAAGATCGCGGGCGCCGAATCGAGTTGCCGACCACCATGGTTCGATAACGCCACCGCCTCGACGCCGACGTCAACCGCGATCTTCGCGTCCTCGACAGTTTGGATTCCCTTGAGAACGATCGGCAGATCACAGATCGACCGCATCCACTCGATGTCGGCCCACGCGAGGCCCTGATCGAATTGCGAGTTGATGTACGTCGAGAGCGAAACCGCGTCGCTGCCGTCGCCGACATCGCGACCCTCAACATTCGCAAACTTGATTGGCGGGTTGTTCAGAAACGCCCACGTCCAGGCCGGGTGGATGATGCCGTCGACGATCGTGTCGAGCCCGATCTTCGGTGGCAGCGTGTACCCCCGACGGACGTCGCGTTCTCGACGACCGAGCACCGCGGTGTCGACCGTGACGCACAGTGCTTCGTAGTTGGCGGCGGTCGCACGCTCGATCAGTTCCTTCACGAGGCCGCGGTCTTTCCAGACGTAGACCTGGAACCAGTGCCGTCCGTTCGGTCCGCCGGCCGCGGCGACCTCTTCGATCGAACGGGTACCAAGACTCGACAGGCCATACGGAAGCTGGGCCCGTTCGGCGGCCCGGGCAACAGCGAGCTCGCCCTCGGGGTCGGCGATGCGCGTGAAGCCGGTGGGAGCGAGGACGAGGGGAAGCGGCATCGGCTTGCCGAGCAACGTTGTCGACGGGTCGATCTGGCCGACGTCGCGCAGCACCCGAGGCCGGAACTCGACCGACGAGAATGCCGACGTGTTTCGGCGCAGAGCACTCTCGTCTTCGGCTCCGCCATCGATGTAATCGAAGACCCCGGCCGGCAAGCGCCGTTTGGCGATGCGGCGGAGGTCGTCGACGTTTGCGGCTCGTTCTAGGCGTCGCTTGGTCGCATCGAGCTCGATGGGGCGGAACTGCACGACGGAACGGATCGTGTCGACGAATTGAGGCACGTCAGAAAGCTAGTCGATGTCCAAAAGTCGCTCGTGCGATGTTTTCTAGGCCCCGAGGGTCACTTGAATCTGACGAGTTCAGCCGGTTACAGGCTGCACGAAGTTCCGAACCAGGATGAACTGAAGGGCCCCACCCCCAGCGAAGCGCCTACTTGGCCGGGGCCCCTAAGATTCACGGCGAACCAAGGTGAAGGCGACATCCAATGACGGAAAGCTCTGGCAGCGGCGCGATGGGAACCGAAGCGAATAGCTACCACTCGGCGCCGACTGGGGTCGTGACGGCACCGACCGGTTGTCCGGTCAACCACACCTGGAGTCCGTTGAACGACGACTACCTTGCCGACCCGTACGCGATCGCCCATGCGCTACGCGACGCAGCACCCGTCTTCTTCGCTGAATCGCTCGGGTATGTGGTCGTCACCCGCATGGAGGACATCCAGGCCGTCTTTACCGACCCCGACACGTACGCCTCGGTCAATGTGCAGGACCCCGTGTACCCACTTTGTGACGAGGCGGCTGCGGTATTAGCGGCCGATGACTTCAACCCGACCGCGGTGATGTCGAACCGCCCTGAACCCGACCACGCCCGTATTCGCGTCTACACCAACAAGGGTTTCTCGAACCGCCGATTGCGCACCCTCGAGCCGTACGTCCGGCGCCGGAGCAACGAGCTGATCGATGCCATGATCGAGCGCGGTTCGCCAGCCGAATTCATCGACGCGTTTGCCTTCCCGCTGCCGGGCGAAACCGTCTTTCGTTTCATCGGCTTCCCCGAGGCCGACGATGAGCTGCTGAAGAATTGGTGCGGCGATCGCAAGGCGTTCTCGTGGGGCAAGCTGACGCCCGAGAAACAGGTCGAGATCGCCGAACAGATGCTCGCCTACTGGCGCTACTGCCGAGCCTTCACCGCGGACAAGCGCGACAACCGAGGCGACGACTTCGCGTCGGAGCTTCTCGATGCGCACGATGCCGACAACGACGAGCTCTCGTATCGCGAAGTCGAATCGATCATCTATGGGTTGTCGTTCGCCGGGCACGAGGCGGTCACGAACCTGATCTGCAACAGTCTGTTGTGCCTGCTTCCGCGGCGCGATCAGTGGGATGCGCTCTGTCACGATTCGTCGCTGATCAACAACGCAGTCGAAGAAGTCCTCCGTTTCGAGTCGAGCCAGATCTCGTGGCGACGACTCACGACGTGCGACACGACGCTTGGCGGCATCGATGTTCCGGCTGGTACGCCCGTGTTCATGAACTTCGCCTCGGCGAATCGCCAACCCGACCTCTTCGACGACCCCGACACCTTTGACATCAACCGCCCGAACGCCCGCAACCACATCAGCTTCGGCAAGGGCATTCACTTCTGTCTCGGCGCCAAGATGGCTCGCTTCGAAGATCGCATCGTGCTCGAGGTGCTCGCCGACCGGCTGCCCGGCCTGCGGCTGGTCGAGGGCCAAGAGATCACGTCGTTTCCGAATATCACGTTCCGCGGTCCTGAGAAGCTGCTCGTCGCGTGGTAGCCGCCGGAGTCCCCGCGATGGTTATGCGCGGTGGCACCTCGAAGGGCGTGTACTTCGTCGCCAACGATCTTCCTGCCGCCGCCGAAGCGCGCGACGCCCTGTTACTCGCCGTCATGGGTACGCCCGATGCTCGGCAGATCGATGGCATCGGGGGTGCTCATCCGCTCACGAGCAAGGTGGCAATCGTGTCGGTCAGCGAGGACGCTGACGCTGAGGTCGACTATCTGTTCTTGCAGCTTGGGGTAGATCAGCCGACGGTGAGCGATCGCCAGAACTGTGGCAACTTGCTCGCCGGTGTGGCCCCGTTCGCGATCGAGCGGGGGCTCGTGACGGTCAAAGCCGACGAGCGCTCGGCAACGGTCCGAGTGCGCATGCTCAACACGAATAGCATCGCCACGGCCCACATCGAGGTCGACAACGGCCAACCCGTCTACCGCGGCACAACCGCGATCTCCGGAGCCCCCGGCACCGCTGCGGCGATTCGGCTCGACTTCGACAACATCGCGGGCAGTTCGACCGGTGCCCTGCTGCCCACCGGCAACGTCGTCGACACGTTCTGCGGCGTCGACACGACGCTCGTCGATAACGGCATGCCGGTCGTGGTGCTCCGAGCGTCAGACCTTGGCATCAGCGGCTACGAATCACCCAACGAGCTCGAGGCCAACGAATCGCTGCGTGAACTGCTGGAGATGATCCGGATCAAGGCCGGAGCGGCCATGAACCTGGGCGACGTCGCCGATACGAGCGTGCCAAAGATGACGATCGTCAGTGCACCACTCAATGGCGGGGCGTTCAACACTCGAACCTTCATCCCCCACCGCTGCCATCAGGCCATCGGCGTGCTCGGGGCAGTCGCCGCGGCCACCGGCGTGATGATCCCTGGCGCCGTCGGCCACGAACTGCTCGACCTCACCAATGGCCGATCCGACGACGGCACGATGCTTGTCGAGCACCCGACCGGCAGCTTTGGTGCCGCCGTCTCGATCTCGATCATCGACGGCAAACCGTCGGTGACGCGCGCCGGCATTGTTCGCACCGCCCGCAAGATCATGGACGGCAGGCTCTTCCCTCGCGACTACTAAACCCCTGCACCTCCTTAGCCCTCGCACCAACAACGCAAAGGCACCCGCCTATGAATCTCGAACGCACGATCCCGGCCCCGCACGCGAGTCCGCATTCGCCGCACGCATTCAAGCCGCCTCCCGATGCGTGTGATGCGCACTGCCATGTATTCGGCCCGGCCGACCGTTTTCCCTTCGCCGCCAGTCGCTCGTATACCCCGCCCGATTCGGGCATCGACAAGTTCGAGCAACTGCAGTCAACCCTGGGGTTATCTCGGGCCGTCTTCGTCCAGGCCAGCTGTCATGGCACCGACAACGCCGCGATGCTCGACGCGCTCGTTCGCGGCGAAGGTCGCTACGCGGGGGTCGCCATGATCGATGAGGCCGCGACCGACGCCGAGATCGCGGCCCTCCATGAAGCGGGGGTCCGCGGCACCCGCTTCAACTTCGTCGCCCACCTCGGCGGTGCGCCGGAGATGGATGTCTTCTGGCGAGTCGTCGATCGGGTCGCTCCCCTGGGGTGGCACATTGTGCTGCACTTCGATGCGAAGGACCTGCCGGACCACCGAGAACTGTTCGAGCGGCTGCCGACACCGTTCGTCATCGATCACATGGCTCGCGTCGATGCATCCGCCGGGCTCGATCAGGAACCATTCCAGCATCTCCTTGAACTCATGGCCGACGAGCGGGCGTGGGTGAAGGTTTCGGGCGCCGAACGTTTGACCGCCGATGGGCCGCCCCCGTACGACGACGTCGTTCCCTACGCGCGAGCCCTCATTGCCGCAGCCCCAAACCGGGTTCTATGGGGAACCGACTGGCCCCACCCGAACGTCCGTGACATGCCCGACGACGGCGATCTCGTCGATGTGCTCGCCAAATATGCCCCGGATGCGGCGGTCCGAAATCGGATTTTGGTCGACAACCCGGCGACGCTCTACGACTTCAAGTAACGACGCTCCACACGTTCACACGGCGTTCACGTAAAGGCAGACTGTGCATCGTCGACCGCTACTACCGTGGCGGCCATGGCGGATGTACAAACCCTCCTGCTCCGCGTGGTCGGCCCCGACCAGAGCGGCATCGTTGCGTTGCTGATGAGCCATGTCGCCGATGCGGGTGCCGACGTCCACGACGTCGAGCAGATCGTTATCCGCGGCAACATCTCGCTGAGCGTCGTGCTCGATGTACCACCGGGAAATGACCTGCTGAAGAACGTGCTTCTCTTCGGTTGGGAACACGGCCTTGACGTCGACTTTGAAATCGTCGACTCGGCGCCGAGCGTTCGCCCGTTCGGCTGGGTTGTGACCGTGCTCGGCCAACAGCTGTCATCAGCCGACCTGCACACGGTGACGGCGACGATCGCCGAATGTGGTCACAACATCGACCGCATCGAGCGGCTCTCGCGATACCCGGTGTACAGCTATGAACTGACCGTCTCGGGAGGCGATGGCGACGAGCTTCGCAACCTGCTGCTCGCGAAGGCGGCCGCGACCCCAACGTTCGATATCGCAATTCAACGCGAAGGCATGGGTCGCCGAGCACAACGACTTGTTGTCCTAGATGTCGATTCGACCCTCATTCAGAACGAGGTGATCGATCTGGTCGCCGACGTCATCGGCTGTGGCCCTGAGGTCGCGTCGATCACCGAAGCCGCCATGCGTGGAGAGCTCGATTTCGAGGAAGCACTGCGGGCCCGGGTCGCGCTCTTCGCCGGCCACCCCGCCGAGGTGCTTGATCACGCGTGGGACCAACTCGACCTGACACCAGGTGCTCGGACCTTCGTACGGACCCTGAAGCGACTTGGTTTCAAGATTGCGATCGTCAGCGGCGGATTCAAGTTCTTCACCGACCGCCTCAAGGACGAACTCGATCTCGACTATGCCTACGCCAACGGCCTCGAAATTCGACGGGGCGTGCTGACCGGTCAGCTCGACGGGCCGATCGTCGATCGAGCTCGGAAGGCAACCTTGCTGGCCCACATGGCATCGACTGAAGGCATCAGCACGAATCAGGTTGTTGCCGTCGGCGATGGCGCGAACGACATCGACATGCTTGAGGCGGCCGGACTCGGTATTGCCTTCAATGCGAAACCCGCGGCGGCCGAAGTCGCTGACACCGCCGTGTCGGTGCCCTACCTCGACGCGATTCTGTTCGTGCTCGGCATCAGGCGTGAACTCGTCGAGTCCGAAGGCCTGACTGCCGTCAACCCGCCATCGGTCGATTGATCGCCCGACCGTTCACTGCGATTTAGGAGTTGAGCCGGTAGGAGGCTGTACGAAGTTCCGAACCAGGATGAACTCAAGGGCCCCACCTGGCGCGAAGCGCCTACTGGCAGAGCCCCTTAGGGGCCGCGCGGGTAGGTGCAAGCGCTCACTACGACAAGTTCCTTTTTCGCCTCGTTCCTCGGCGAATAGCGCGCTCTGTTGTCTGGTCGCCTTGCCAGCAGGGCTCGTTCCTCGCCCT